>Ga0114931_10004235_pt1 | contig 17938 bp, 18 predicted proteins | sample 2SBtaG_FD_89579 | JGI IMG/M metagenome (GOLD analysis project Ga0114931, IMG submission 89579) | Deep subsurface microbial communities from Kolumbo volcano to uncover new lineages of life (NeLLi) - 2SBTROV14_V59a metaG | ecosystem: Environmental > Aquatic > Marine > Volcanic | place: Kolumbo...
AGCAGGATGGCCTACTATTACAGAGAGTTCTTAAATTGTATCGAGAAGAGGGTGCACAACGGTTGACGACGATAGGTCAGGCCTTGGCTGCTGGAGACAGGGCCGCCATTGCGCGCGCCGTCCATGGTTTCAGATCGTCTTGTGTCCACGTAGGCGCAGAAGATCTTGCCCAAGGCCTGGCATTGCTGGAACAGTCACCTGAAAAAGCGAATAAGCTCGTGCTGGCGGCTCTGTGGGCAGGTTACCGGTGTGTTTGCTGTTTGCTAGGGGCTGAAATCCGTTAACTTTAGTGACCACTTCCGCAAGCGGTTTAGCAAACTCAATGATCATCAGTTCTAACTTTCCAAGTGGAAAAGCCGGGTGCCATCCCGATACCTGTGCCAACCCCCTTCCACGGGGTCCGGTTCACTCTGTCCTGGAGTAGTTCCAGGGGGGTGCTGACATGCACCGTAGTCGTTTAGGATATCTTCTCTTGCCCTCTGCACGGTCGAAGGCATTTGGGTTTGAGTTCTGTGGTTGGCGGTAGAACCATGTATCGCAGCGACACCAGCCTGGATCCCTGCACGCTGGATCTGCCACCCCTGGTCCTGGTTGTCGATGACGATCCGATGATTTGTCTGTTGGCGGAGGAAACCCTGCGTCAGGCAGGATTTCGTGTGCACCCGGTAGGTAGTTGTCGGGCTTGTCTGGAAGCCCTCGATCACCTCAGTCCGGCTGTGGTTCTCCTGGATCTCACCTTGCCGGATGGCGATGGCTTGTCATTATGTGCGCAAGTTCAGCAGACGGGGTCCGAGGGGCCAATCCCCATCGCTGTGATGCTTGCTTCCCAGGATACGGACGAAAAAGTCCAGTTGGCCACCCAGCTGGGCATCTATGACGTCATCCCCAAACCTGTCAACTGGAATCTGCTGGCACCGCGGGTACGAAATTTGGTTCGCCTTCGGGAGTTGCAGTTGAGCCAGCTCAGGACGCAACAGCAGCAAGAATGTCTGACAGAGTTGATCGAATTTTCAAGTCAGCAGCTGACACTCGAAGGTTTTCTGCAAAAGCTCCTTGAGCGGGTATTGGCATTGCCGTGGCCTGGGCTGGCCGGGTGCGGGGCGGTTTTTCTGGCGGATGGGCAGCATCAATGTTTGCGTTTGGCCGCTCAATTGGGTCTGACTTCTGCTTTCAGGCGGTTTTGCACCCAGATAGCATACGGGGAATGTTGTTGCGGCGGGGCTGCCAAAGAGCGGCAAATGACTTTCCGGCTGGCCAAGGACAAAGAAGGAATGATTACGTGTGCAGTGGGGCCGGACTATGATCATTTCCACGTTCCTCTCTATGCCGATGACACCCTGGTGGGTGTGATGGTGTTGTATTTGCGGCCAGGACACGGGTGGGATGGTCGCCAGCAGGATTTTTTGCAGACCCTGGGTAAAGTGATGGGAGGGCTGGTCGCCCGGAAACGCGCTGAACAGCATTTGAGCCTTGCGGCCAGTGTATTCGAGGGAAGTCTCGAGGCGGTGGTGATCCTCGACGCGGATCTGAAAATACTTGAGGTCAACAAGGTCTTTTCCGATTTAACCGGGTTCGCAGCGGCGGAAATCCGGGGGCAGAACATTCATCTGTTACAGCTCTCTCTGGCGGAAACAAAAGAGCAGGAAAATCAATGTGATACCTTGTGTCTGTTGATCAAGCAGCAACTCGATACCCAGGGACACTGGCAGGGTGAGGTATGGGTGAAGCATAGGGATGGCACGAGATTTCTCGGCTGGCTGCAAGTGGGGCGGGCCCAGGAAGGTGGACGGGGAGCCTATGTCATGGTGATTGCCGACATCACAGAGCGCAAACGCCAGGTCGATTTCATCCATCGGCTGGCGTTCTATGACCAGCTGACGGGGTTGTGCAACCGCTCTCTGTTGATGGACAGACTGACGCTCGCCTGTCGGCAGATCAAAAGAAAGAAGAGTTCCATTGCCATTCTCTTTTTCGACCTGGATGGTTTCAAGGCAGTCAATGACTCTTTGGGACATGACAAGGGGGATCAGCTGTTGAGCGAAGTGGCCAAACGCATCCACGGTGCGATCAGGGAAGAAGATACCGCAGCCAGGCTGGGCGGTGATGAGTTCGTGTTGTTGTTGACCGGTCTCGACAGCTGCTATGAGACTGCAAAACAGCAGGCAGCCCAGATTGCGGAGAAGGTCAGTGCGGCACTGAGGCAAACGGTAGATCTCGATGGCAGCGAAGTGGAGATCAGTACCAGTATCGGGATTGCTCTGGCTCCGGAAGACAGCCGGGAGCCTGAGGAATTACTGATACTTGCCGATCTGGCCATGTATGCCGCCAAGCAGCAGGGTGGCGCCCGCCATTGCAGCTTTCGCCCGGAAATGGGAAAAGGACGGGTGCGGCGGCTCAATCTGGAAGGCAAACTTCGCCTTGCGTTCGAACAGGAAAAACTGGCGGTGTATCTGCAGCCACGCCTGCGGGTCCAGGATCAGCGACTGGTGGGGGCCGAGGCCCTGATTCGTTGGTGGGACGAGGAATCAGGAAACTGGATACCTCCCCGGGAATTCTTGCCGGTCGTCGAGCAGATGGGCCTGAGCGATGCTTTGGATGCCTGGGTAATGGAACGTATCTGGCAGATTCATCGTCAATGGCATGGGCAGGGGCTGTGTGGCGGCCTTCATCAGATAGCCTTCAATGTCTCGCCGAGAAGGTTCCACCGGTCAGGCTATGTCAAGAAGACTTGCGACCTCCTGCGGCGGAGCGACATTGCCGACTGTTGTCAGCCGGAGTTCGAGGTCAGCGAAGAAACCCTGATGTGTAATCCGGATGAAAGTGTCCGTATCATTGCTGCGTTGAAAGCCTCGGGGGTGCGTTTTTCCGTGGATGACTTTGGAACGGGGTACAGTAATCTCGCCTGTCTCAAGCGATTTCAATTGGATCTGCTCAAGATCGACGAATCGCTGGTGAAAAAATGTCTCGTCGAGCCTGATTCGGCAGCAGTGGTCAGGGCAATCGTTGCATTGGCGGAGGAGTTGGAGATGGAGGTGGTGGCCGAGGGGGTGGAGACCTCTGCGCAACTGGCACTGCTCAAGCGCTGGCAGTGTCATTATTTTCAGGGTTATCTGTCCGCACCGGCATTGTCTCCGGAAGAGTTCGAAGCGCTTTTGCTCAATACGGCGGAAGAATAAAGAGATTTTCCCGGCAGGGCCGACAATAATTTCTGGGTATAGGGATGGCGGGGTGAATGGAGTATCTGCCGGGTCTCCCCCAGTTCCAGAATCCTACCTCCATACATCACCGCCACTTGATCGGCAATCTCGGCGACCACCGCCAGGTCATGGGTGATGAATAAATAACTGACACCGGTCCGCTTTTGTAACGCCTGGAGTAATTCGATGATCTGTTTTTGCACTGAAACGTCCAGGGCGCTGGTGGGTTCGTCGCACACGATGAGCCGGGGTTCCACCGCCAGGGCGCGGGCAATGCATATCCGCTGCCGTTGACCGCCGGAAAATTCATGGGGATAACGAAGTCTTGCCGAGACCGGAAGCCCCACCTGCAGCAGTAATCTTTCCACCTTCTCCCGTCTTTCCCGGGCAGAGATGCCGGGATAAAGAGACCACAACCCCTCGGCGATGATATCGCCTACCAGCATGCGCGGATTCATGGCCGAAAAGGGATCCTGGAACACAATCTGTATTGCCTTGCAACGCTGACGTGTGGCCATTGTATGCACTTCTTCACCGTTGAAATACACCCGCCCTGAGGTAGCAGGCAGCAATTGCAGAATAGCCTTCCCCAGAGTGGTCTTGCCGCAGCCTGACTCCCCTACCAGGGCCAGGGTATTGCCTTGTTCGAGGGTGAATGACACTCCGTCCACCGCTTTCACGTAGCCTTTGATCCGCTTCAGCAGGCCGCGCCTGATGGGATACCAGACTTTGAGGTCACTGACCTGAAGCAAAGGGGGGGTGGGTTTCGGTTGCCGTAGCAGACAACTGTCTAGGCTGGGTAAGGCGGCCAGTAGTTTCTGCGTGTAGGGGTGTTGGGGTTGGGCGAACAGGGCGCCGTCACGCCGGCTGAAAGTTTCGACGATCCGGCCCTGTTGCATGACGGCGGCGCTGTCGGCAATATCCTCCACCAGTCCCAGATCGTGGGTGATGAGCCACAAGGCCATGTGATGCCGCTGTTGCAGCTGTTTCAGCAGGGCCATGATCTGGGCCTGGATGGTGACATCGAGAGCGGTGGTGGGTTCATCGGCGATGAGCAGTTCGGGTTCTGCCGCCAGGGCGATGGCTATCATGACGCGCTGACGCTGACCTCCGGAGAGCTGATGGGGATAGCTTCTGACCCGCTCCCGGGGATGAGGGATGCCCACCTGTTCCAGCAGTTCCACGGATCGTTCGTGTCTGGCTTTGCCTTTCAGCCTTAGGTGGTGGGACAGCACTTCACCGATCTGGGTGCCGATCGTCTGGACCGGATTCAGGCAGGTCTGAGGGTCCTGAAAGATCATGGCGATGCGTTTGCCGCGCACCTGGTTCATCTACCATTCGGGTTGCCGCAGCAGGTCCATCCCCTGGAGCCGAAGCCGGCCTGAGAGGACGTGGGCGTCGGGAGGCAGCAAGCGCATCACACCCAGAGCCGTGACTGATTTGCCGAAACCCGACTCGCCCACCAGGGCAAAGGTTTCCCCGCGCCGGATCTCGAACCCCACATCGTCCACGACGGTAGCGGACCGGCCAGCCTGGTGGAACTGGATGGTCAGATCCTGGACCTGGAGAATCGGAACGCTCATGGTTGCTTTTCCCATTCAAGTGTCGAGGAGTAGATGGCGCAGGGCGTGCCAGTGTTCAAAGTCGATCCGGGCATCAGCGTGGCGGCGCACGATGGCGTGGGCGTGATATGCCACCCCGAGGCCGGCTTCCTCGAGCATGGGAATATCGTTGGCTCCGTCCCCCATGGCGACCACCTGGTTTGCCTCGATGTTCAACTGCCCAGCCAGTTCACGCAGATAGTCGAGTTTGGCGTGTTTGTCGACAATGGGACCCTGCAACCTTCCGGTCAGGTGGCCCCGGCGGACTTCCAGAGTGCATGCCCGGGCATGATCGATTGGCAGGATTTTCTCCAGTCTTGCGGTGAAAAAAGTGAACCCTCCGGAGACCAGCGCGGTGGTGATCTTGCGTTGCCGGGCCCACGCCAGGGTGGCGGCCGCGCCGGGTTGGATCGCGGGTTTCATCTTGCGCTCGAACACCGTTTCCAGGGCGCTCGCCGGCAGTCCTTCCAGCAGTGCGACCCGTTCTTCCAGGGCGGCACTGAAATCCAGCTCGCCTTCCATGGCTCGCTGGGTGATGCTGGCCACCTGAGCCTTCAGGCCCAGTTCGGCGGCGATTTCGTCGATGGTTTCGATTCCGATGAGGGTCGAGTCGAGGTCGCTGAGGAGCAGTTTTACCCGGGAAGGATCGAAATCCAGGGGCAGGGTGTTGACGTCACATTCTAGTGTCTGGCTCAGATCTTCGCTTGAAAGGGGGGTTTGATGATAGAGCAAATGATAGTCCCGGCGGGGTTCCAGTTCTCCCAAGGAGCGCAGGACTTTGGATTGGCTGTCGTCGAGTTGGTAGCGGTGGATGACGGTGCGGTATATGGACATGATCAGGACTCCACGCGGCGGGGGTCGAAGGCATCTCTCACCGCGTCGGAGAACAGATTGGCGAGAAGAACAAAAGTGAACATGAACAGGAACGCGGCGGCTAGTGTCCACCACACGATGGGGTCACGATCCAGTTCCAGGCGGGCGCTGTTGATCATGTTGCCCCAACTGTAGGTGGTGGGGTCGACGCCGATGTTGACGTAGGACAGCACCGCCTCGGCCAGGACCAGGTTGCTGAAATCGAGTACCACCGAGATGAGGACGATGTGGAACAGATTGGGCACGATGTGCCGGCCGATGATGCGCAGCTGCGATACCCCCAAGGCCCGGGCGGCCTGGACGTATTCCAGCTCCCTGAGCTTGAGGGTCTCGGCCCGCAGCAAGCGGCACAACCCGGTCCAGCTGGTGATCCCCAGAATCAGACAGAGGAAGAACAGGCGCAGATCGGCCCGGACCGCCAGGATGGTGAATTGATCCGCGTGGGTGGCCATGTAGACCTGGATCATCAGGATGGCGGCAGCGATCAGCAGCACCCCGGGGATGGAATTGAGGGTGGTATAGAGATATTGGATCAGGTCGTCGACCCAGCCGCGGAAATAGCCTGCCAGCACTCCGAGACCAATGGCGAAGGGTAACATCACGAAGGTGGTCAAGGTTCCCAGGACCAAGCCGGTGCGGATGCTTTTGAGGGTTTGGTAGAGCACATCCTCCCCCACTTTGTCGGTTCCCAGGACATGGTATTTCAGATTGAGGGTCGCTATGGCGGAACCCAGGATGATCAATAGCCCACAGGTCAGGGCGACAGTGATCCAGGGTAGTTCCCGCGGTGGCCTGCCGCGACGGAGCAGGGCGATGAGAAAAAAGAGTGTCGCAAAGATGGCCACCCCTACAGCGGCCTCGAAGAGCGTGGTTCTGGCAATGTCCTGCCAGCGCCTGGTTGGGTCTTTGAGGTGACTCCCGCCATATTTGAGACGCGGATAGACCCACCGGGTGCTGCCGTCGGCGAGGCGGACGAGCTGGCGGTTATAGAGATGGATAGCCAGGGGCGCCGAATAGGTTTTCTCTGTCCGCAGGCGATAAGGGGTGAGCCACAGGTCGAGGAGACTGATGACCTCACGATTGCCTCCCTGGCGGAAATGGATCGAGTCGCTCAGGCCGATAGAGGAGAAAGCCAGCAGAATGACTGTCGCAGCCATCGCGGTGCGGTTGCGGATGACCTTGCGCCAGGGGCGGCGCAGGTGTTCCGAGCGGTAGCTGGCCCAGGTCAAAAGCCCCAGAGCCAGCATGAGCAGAAACAACAGGGCATCGGTCCAGAGGATGATTGGGGTCATTGCAGGCGTATCCTCGGGTCCGCCAGGGTGTACGAGATGTCGGTCAGCACCAGTCCCACGATGTAAAGCACCGAGCCCAGGAACACCATCGCCCGGACGATGGCGAAATCCTGGCGGCTGATGGCGTCGATGGTGTAACTGCCGAGGCCGGGAATACTGAAAAAGGATTCGGTGAGGAGGCTCCCCATGAACAGCAGTGGCAGGATGGTGACGACGCCGGTGAGGATGGGGATCAGGGCATTGGGAAGGACGTGGCGGAACAGCACCCGGGTCTCCGACAGTCCCTTGGCACGGGCGGTGCGCACGTAATCCTTCTCCGCTTCTTCAAGGAACAGAGTGCGATACCAGCGGGTACTGGAACCGATGCCCGACACCACCCCGACCAGCACCGGCAGGATCACGAATTTGATTGCCGCGGGACCGGAATCATAACCGGAGATGGGGACCAGCTTCATCACCTTGCCGAACAGGAACTGGCCGGCGATGATGTAGAAGAGCGCCGATATCGACATCAGGATCACGCACCCCGCGGCGCCGCCGATTTCCAGGTAAGTGCGGCGGAAGAAGACCAGCAGCAGCGCGAAGGTGGTGTTCACGAGCAGTCCCAGAATCAGCGTCGGCAGGGCGATGGCCAGGGACGGCCACATCCTTTCCTGGATGTCGGCACAGATATCACGGCCACTGTCGGAGCGGCCGAACTGGAACAGGAACAGGCGCAGCGACTTGTGGAAGAAAATGGTCTCTGAGAATCGTTTCGTGCCGTTTTCCCCGGAATTATAGAAGAGCGGTTTGTCGTAGCCGTGCTACTGTTTCCACTTGGCGATGGCCTCCTCGGTGACGTATTTCTGCCCCAGCTGCATCCTGGCCATGTCATCGGGTGGGTTCACCATAAAGAACAAGGCGAAGGTGATCAGGTTGACCCCGAGCAGGATGGGGATGGCATTCAGCAGGCGGCGCAGGAGATAGGCGCTCATAGGGCGGTGGCCTGCATTCGCCTGCGATAACTCAGCCAGGCCGGGATGATGGCGACGATGAGAGCGAGCAAAAGCACGACCAGCGGCCACCATAAAGGGTGGTTCCACAAGCGGCGCAATTCGGCCCGCCGTTGGGGATCAAGCCGCAGATATTTTACGGTATTGTTGGCCATTAGGTTGGGCTTCACGTTGTGCAGCCAGGAATGATACAGGGTGAAATTCTTGGGGTGATAGCCAAACACCCACGGTGCATCCCGGCGGGCGATATTCTGGAGCTGCTGGATCAGGCGCAGTCGCAGGGGGGTGTTTTCCATGTTGCGCATCTGTTCGAAAAGGTGGTCGTACTCTGGATTTTGATAATTGGCGGCATTTTCCCCGCCGTATTTGACCTTGCCGTTGGGGCCATAGAGGAGGAAGAAAAAATTCTCCGGATCCGGATAATCGGCATTCCATCCCCAAACGAAGATCTGGGCGTTGCCCGTACGCATCTTTTCCCGGAAGCGATTGTAGTCGGTGGCACGGATGACCAGCTGAATACCGAGCTTGGCGAACTGTTTACGATACCAGTTGAGCCTGGCCTTGTCGTCGGGGCCGCCGCCGGGTGTATCGAAATAGAGCAACAACGGCTCACCGGTTTGGGGGTCGTGGCCGCCGGGATAGCCCGCCTGGGCCAGAAGCGCCTTCGCCTCCTCGAGGGAGCGACGCTGCGCGATGCCATTGTGCCAACGATAGACATAGGAATTGATGCCCTCAGGGCCGTCCAGCCAGCCAAAGATCCCGGGAGGGAGGATCCCCTGTGCCGGAATCCCCCGTCCATTGGTGAAGATGGCGATGAATTCCTCATAGTCGATGGCGATAGAGAGCGCCTGCCGCAATCGGCGGTTTTCCTCCTGGAGTCCGCCGATGACAGGGTCGAGCATGTTGAAGCCCAGATAGTAGATCGATGGAGCGACGGCGGTCTGTAACTGCACTTGTTTGGCTTTCAAAGTGTCGGTCAGTTCGGCCTGCCCGGCGGTGCCGAAGCGGATGGCCTGGTCGAAGCTGTCCGAGCCGATTCCCGAGGCCTCGTAGTATCCCTGGAGGAATTTGTTCCAGGCGGGGATGGATTCACGTTCGAGAATATAATGGATCCTCTCAATGAAAGGCAGGGGCTTTCCGCCATCCTCGAGCAGCCCTTGGGCAACGTCGCCGGATTCCCCCGCGGAAGGGTAGTTTTCCCCGTGGAAGTTGGGGTTCCTGGTCAAGACCATGCGGCGATTGGGGTTGTTCTCGACCAGCATGTACGGCCCACTCCCCAGCGGGTACCAGTCCAGGGTGAGATTGCGTTCTATCAACAGGGGTTGTTGATAGAATTGGTCGGCCTCCCACGGCATCGGGGCGAAGAATGGCATTGCGAGCCAATACCTGAACTGGGGGTATTTGCCCTTGATCCTGACGACGTAGTGGTATCTGTCCAGGGCCCTGACACCGGAGATGGTATAGGGACGAAGGTAGAAGAAACCCTGCTTTGGGCTTTCCCGGAATCGTCGTGATACTTCCCTGGCGAATTCCGCGAGGCCCATGATGTGGTGTTGCATCAGGCCAGCGATGGGAGAGTGCAACTGGGGATGCACCAGACGTTTGATCTGATAGACGTAGTCCTGCGCGGTCAGTTCGCGGCTGCCCAGCTGAGGAAATTCGAGGGGAGAGTGGATGCCCTCCAGCATATCGGGCGTGAGATGGTGGTAGCGAAACGCACCATGGTGGTCTTTGCTGAAAGCCGGATGGGGTTGAAAACGCATTCCCTTGCGCAGGGAGATCAGGAACTCGCTGTAGGCGATCTGGTCCGAGGGGGAAGCGGGTGGCAGCCGATGACCCTCCCGGTCATAGTAGGTGATCTGCGGCATGGTGCTGGCAGCGAGAGGCGTCAAGGTATAGGGGCGCTTCAAGTAATGGTATTGTAAGGGTGGCTCGTAGATCTGGGCGATCAGGCGGTATTCGTCTGAGCTGTAGGCCACTGCGGGATCGAGATGTTTCGGCCGTTCCGAAAAAGAAGAATAGAAAATGTTGCGCCGCATTTCGCTGCTGGGATAGGGATTGTTCAATGGCCCTTCGCAGGCACAGAGACAAAGCAGGCATGCCCAGGTAAATAATACGATCCGGCTGATTTTCATGGGCGAGTAATATACCACCTGGAGTTGGATTTGAAATGATTCGTGTCATTCTGATTTTAGCGGTGCTGGGCTTCCTTCTCTGGGGATTACGCTGGTTCATGCGAACCCCACCGCAGGAAATCCTTCAAACCCTGCGCGGCAAGGGTGGGCTAGTATTGTTGACGGCTCTCGTTTTATTGGCGGTGTTGGCCCATAACTGGTTGGTGCCGGTACTGGGTGCCGCGGGTGCTCTGGCAGCAAGGAGTTTGCCTTATCTGCCCCGGTTGCTGCCGTTGTTGGAACGTCTGTGGCAGCAAAGGCGGGCCGATCAATCTCATTCTCATTCCCAGGCGGGTGGGTCGAAATCGGGGTTTTCCGCCATGCCCTCGTCGCAGGAGGAGGCCTATCAGATACTTGGGCTCGAGCCGGGTGCCAGCAAGGCCGAGATCATCGCTGCTCACCGCCGCCTGATGCAGAAGGTTCACCCGGACCGGGGAGGGTCCGATTATCTTGCTGCCCAGATCAATCGGGCCAAGGAAATTTTACTGGCTGCACAAAAATAAACCTTGCTTTTATTGGCGAAGTTAACTAGGCTGTTCCCATCTGACCTAGTTGATGCTTTATGAATTTCCTGGTTTCCCGATTTCCGGTGCCCACTGCGCTAGCCGGAACTCTCCCTGCCCTTCACGGGCGACTCCCACAACACTGTGGGGAATTTCCTTCGTTTAGTGAAAAGTTCCCCTTGCCTCATGATCCGCTTTCGCTGGCTCATTCGCAGGATTGTTTCAACACACTTTTCCAGACTTCCGGGCACAGTCCGGATCTCGGCAGACCGGTCTTCGCGCCATTGGTTGGTCTGTCGATGTTTACTATGTCCAAATGGCGTGTTTTTTCCGATAGGGTTAAGCAATGAAGAATATCTATGTAGGCAATCTGTCATATCAACTGAGCGAAGACGAGCTGCGGGATGCGTTCTCCCAGTTTGGGGAAGTTTCTTCGGTACGTATTATCAAGGATCGTTATACCGATCGCTCCAAGGGCTTTGGTTTCGTGGAAATGCCGGTAGATTCCGAAGCCGATTCTGCTATCCAGAGTCTGGATGGCCAGGATCTAAAAGGGCGCTCCCTGCGGGTGAATGAAGCACGTCCCCGAGACGACTTTCGCCCCCGGCGCCAGTTCGCATAAAATCGATTTCACCTGCGTTGCAGGCTGAATTCCAATAGACCCGAGGATGGTTCGCTGTCTTCGGGTTTTTGTATTGGTTGCTTTTGTCTATGGAGATAAGTAGGCTGAGAGTGTCGTTTTCTGGCTGGGCTTGGGTGGCGAGGCCATGCTTTGGAGTCCCGTTACTGAGTGGTAGGAACAAGCAGAGGGGTACGCGGAGATGACCGAGCACTATGATGTGATCGTCGTGGGTGGAGGAATGGTGGGGGCTGCCTTCGCCTGCTCTCTCGGGGGGGCGGATTTGAAGGTGGCCGTGATCGAGGGGCGGCCGCCTGAGCCGTTCGCGCCCGTTCAACCTCTGGAGCTGAGGGTTTCTGCCATCAGCATTGCCTCGCGTCGCATCCTCGAGGGGGTGGGTGCCTGGAACACTATCGCGGACATGCGTTTGTGCCCCTTCCGCCGTATGAAAGTCTGGGAGATGACCGACGGGACCGAATTTCGCAGCCGTGATATTCATTATCCTGAATTGGGTTATATCATCGAAAACCGGTTGATTCAGGTGGGGCTGACCGAACGCCTCAAGGAATTCTCCAATATCGATCTGTTCTGTCCCGCCAGACCCAAACGCCTGGATTATCAGCCCCAAGGCACCACGATCGAACTAGAGGACGGCCGCTGTCTCTCGGCGCGTCTGGTGGTGGCTGCCGACGGAGGGCGGTCCCAGGTCCGGCAGGCCGCCGGGATCGGGGTCACCGCCTGGGACTATGAGCAGTCCGCGCTGGTGTTGACAGTCGAAACCGCCTATGGGCAACAGGATATCACCTGGCAACGGTTCACCGAAAACGGTCCCCAGGCGTTTCTCCCGCTTCCAGGTCCCCATGCATCGTTGGTATGGTATCAGCGTCCGGAGGAAGTGCGGCACCTGCAGTCACTGACTGACGGGGAACTTCTCAATGCCCTCTATGATGCTTTTCCCAGGGAGTTGGGAGATGTGGTGCGGATTCTCGATCGGGGCAGCTTCCCGCTCAAACGCCAGCATGCCCAGAGGTATGTGAAGGGTGGCGTGGCCCTGGTGGGGGATGCCGCCCATATGATTCATCCCCTCGCGGGCCAGGGGGTCAATATCGGGTTGTTGGATGCAGCCGCCCTGGCCCAGGTGTTGGTGACGGCTCATGCGGAGGGTAAGGACATTGGCTCGGTTAAAGTCCTGAAAAAATATGAGACGATGCGGAGACGTGACAACCTCACCATGATGACCGCCATGGACCTGTTCTATCGGGTCTTCAGCAATGCTTCAGTCCCCCTGAAAGTGCTGCGTAACCTTGGCCTGACGTTGGCCCAGCGCCTCTATCCGGCACGCCTGGCGGTGATGCGCTATGCCATGGGTCTCCAGGGTAACCTGCCCCGCCTGGCCCGGGGGGAATCTTTGAGCTGAGTGGCCTGATTCCCGCACTCAACCTCAGCGTTTACGTTGCGCATCCTCGGCCATGAAGAACAGCAACCGCTCCTCGGTGATGGCAGTGAGAATTCGATTTCCCTTGGCCATCTTGTGTGCCAGGCGTATATGGTAGATCGCCTGGCGCAAATCCCCGGTGGCATAATAATATTCTGCCAGGTAGCGCTGTCCCTCGGCTCTTTCTCCCAGTCCCGCATAAGCCTGGGAGAGTAACTTGTACAATTCGGGGTGGCGGCGGGCGTGTTCCGTGATATGCGGTTCGATCAATTGCCTGGCAGCCAGGAAATGACCGGTATCCAGCAGGGCTCTCGCATATTCCTGTTTCAGCAGATGAGAAGCGGGAAAGTTGCGTAACCCTTTGCGGTAACGTTGCAAACCCCGTTGTTGCTCACCCATGGCCATTTCGACCTGGGCCATCGCATGGATGAACTGGGGCTGGTCGGGGTAACGGGCCAACAGTTTCTGGAGTATCTCTTTGCTCTGGCCCAACTTCCCCCGGGATTGGAAAATCAAAGCCAGGCCATACTGGGCAGCGGCCTTTTGATAGGAGGTACCCCGCATCGCGGCCCCCTTGAAATCCTGTTCGAACTGAAGCGGATCGTCGGTGATGAGGATCTGGAGCTTGGTTCTGGTCAGAAGGTAACTGAGGGAATCGACGTATTGATGATAGGGAAACGATTCCGCGCGCGCCCAGGTGTCGGCGATACGCGAGCTGGTGACGGGGTGAGTGCGAAGGAATTCGGGAATGTCGTGACCCAGGAAGCGGGTCGATTGTTGCAAACGTTCGAAAAAGGCAGGCATGCTGCGAGGATTGAAATGGCTGGCCGCCAGAATCTGCAGGCCGATGCGGTCGGCTTCCTGTTCGTTGGAACGCGTGAAGTTGATCTGGTTCTGCAGACTGCCTGCCTGTAACGCAATCAAAGCCGCTTGAGCCGCCGCTGGGGACTGGGTGCCAATCAGAATGGCGGCCAGGGTGGCGGCTGCCAAAGGCAGAGACATCCGACTGGCGGCGGCGAAAGCGCGTCTCAGATGATGTTGAGTGACGTGGGCGATTTCGTGGGCCAGAACGGAGGCCAGTTCGCTTTCCGAGCGTGAAGCAATGATCAGTCCAGAGTGAACACCGATATATCCCGCAGGTCCTGCGAAGGCATTGATGCTGGGTTCCATCACCAGAAAAAAATGAAAGTTCCGGTCCGCCATGTCGCTGTGGCTGACCAGACGGTTACCCAGGGAAGCGATATAATCCTGTAACTCCGGGTCTTCGCTGATTTTGAGATGCTGGTGCAGGTCACGGAAGAAAGCCTCCCCCAGGTGTTCCTCCTCGATCGGGGTCATCACGTCGTCCGAGGGAGCTCCCATGTCGGGAAGTTCCGACAGCATGGCGAAGGAACGCGGAACAGGTGCCGCAAGCAACAGCAACGAGAGCAACGGCAAAGCTGCGGGTAATTTCATGGGTGATGCTTTTGTGATGGATGATCTAGAGACCAGTACTGGGGAGAAGGGGTTCCTGAAGTATACCCTTCAGGTCAATGCTTCCCCCTATCAGGGTGAAGCCGCAGATCTTGCTTTTGGATTTGCTTCCGCCCTGGTTGCCAAAGGTCACGTCTTACACCGGGTGTTTTTCTACCGTGATGGAGTGTATCACGCCCTCTGGCGGGCATCTCTGCCACCTGAAGAAGGCTCCAGGCTGATGCGGTGGTCGAAATTGGCAAATGAACGTGGTGTTGACCTGGTGGTTTGTTCTGCTGCGGCGCACCGGCGCGGCGTATGGGATCCTGAGGAGGGCAGCGAATTGGCTCAAGGTTTTCGGGTGGCAGGGCTGGCACTGCTGGTGGAGTCGATATTGGAGACAGATCGTTATTTGGTGTTCGGCTGATGCGCTGTGTGTATCTGTTCAGATCCGGGCCGGGGGGAGGAAACCGGGCCCGGGAAGCATTCGATCTGATGCTGACCCTGGCGGCCTTTGATCAGGAGATCGAGGTTTTATTGCTCGATGACGGGGTTTGGCAGCTGCTCCCTGATCAGCGCAGCGAACGCCGGGGAGCGGAAATGGTGATGCCCCCCTGGAATGAGCTGGGGTTGTATGGGATTGGGGAGCCGTGGGTGGAAACCGAATCCTTGCGGGAAAGGAATCTCGAATCTCGATCCTTGGCAATGCCTGTCCGGGAAGTGGAGAGAGATTCGTTGGCGGTTTTCCTCCGTTCCTTCGATCGAATTTTGGGGGATTGATGACAAGGGTGTTGCATCTGATCAGTAAATCGCCAAGTGACACGGTGGCCTGGTCAGTCTGTCTGGATCGAACGGCAGAAGGCGATGCCATAATGTTGCTTGGCGATGCCGTATATGCCTGCCATCACCAAGCATGGCTTGCCGGTCTCGGCGACAGACAGCTGTATGTGCTGGCGCCGGACATGAGGGCGCGCGGTTTGCAAGTGAATGATCTATCTCCGCTCGTGCATCCGGTGGATTTTGAGGGGTTCGTCGATTTGACTGTCGCCTTCGAGCGGATAATATCCTGGTGATTTTCATGCAAGAGAGCAAGCCAAGAATGAATTCGGAAGGGTTCCTCCTCGATCCGCGGGATTGGAACACGGAAGTGGCGGAGTGGATGGCTGGCAGGGAAGGATTGGAGTTGACGGAAGCCCATTGGGAGATTATTCATTTTGTGCGTGACTACCACCTTCGCGCGGGCCACTTTCCCAACATGAGGGTGTTCGTCAAGGCAGTGGCGGGGGGATTGGGTGAGGAGAAAGGCAACAGCCGCTATCTTCATCGATTGTTTCCCAAAGGGCCGTTGAAATATGCCTGCAAACTGGCTGGCCTGTCCAAGCCGCCTCATTGCCTATGAAGAAGGGGGTTGTGATCTCATCAGCTGTCCCCATCTAAGTAGTATGAGGCAACTGCTTAAACGAGGAGGTACTGATGGCGACACGTTCATTGCCGAAAACCCAATGGGAATCTTATTTTGACCGGCTGGCCAGGCACTTGAAGGCGAGCCAGGCGGAGATAGAAGTGGTGGGAATGAATCTGGGGGATCAGCTGGAGGGTGAGTGGGTGCCTTTCTATGGCATCAGTTACGATCCCAGAAGTGATGTGATCGAAATGGTTCTGGAAGGTGTCGAGCATCTCGTGACGAAGCCTTCTGAAGTGATTGTCGATGAAGGAGTTGAAGGCCTTGACAGTATCGAAATCCTGGCAAGCGACGGTGTCAGGCATGTTGCCAAATTCAAGAAGGCTCTGAAGCTTCCACCAAGCGTATGAGGGCCCGGTTTTCGTCAACACGCGGGGAGCAGAAAACGACCCCAGCCTGTTTCAGGCTGGGGTCGTTGCGTTTATGGCGAGGTTATCCTAACCTGACCCATTTGGCTGGTGGAGGTTGTATCCCCACCGTTTAGGGAGGACAGAAAATCATGCTTTCAGATATCGAAATTGCCCAGCAGGCGCAGATGCGCCCCATCGTAGACCTGGCACAAGAGAAGTTTGCAATCGAAGCGCAGCACCTGGACCCTTACGGGCACTACAAGGCTAAACTTTCTTTCGATTATATTGCCGGTCTCGAAGGCAGGGGTTCCGGGAAACTGATATTGGTGACCGCTATCAGTCCCACTCCTGCCGGGGAAGGTAAGACCACAACCACGGTTGGGCTGGGAGATGCCCTCAACCGGATTGGAAAAAAAGCCCTCATCTGTCTGCGCGAACCCTCCCTGGGGCCCTGCTTCGGCATCAAGGGGGGGGCTGCCGGCGGGGGGCGTGCCCAAGTGGTGCCGATGGAGGATATCAATCTTCATTTCACCGGCGACTTCCATGCCGTTGGTGTGGCTCACAATTTGCTATCAGCCATGGTCGACAACCATATTCATCATGGTAACACCCTCGATCTCGATGTCCGCCAAATGAACTGGAAGCGGGTGGTGGACATGAACGATCGCAATCTACGCCATATCATTCAAGGATTGGGTGGCAAGGTGCATGGGGTGCCCCGGGAAGACGGCTTCGATATCGTGGTGGCTTCGGAGGTGATGGCGATTCTGTGTCTGTCCAACTCTTTGGCAGAACTGAAGCGGCGCCTGGGTAATGTGCAGGTCGGATGCGATCGTGCCGGGGGGCCTGTTTTCGCCAGGGAAATCAAAGCGCACGGAGCGATGGCAGCCTTGCTTAAGGACGCCATCCGTCCCAATCTGGTGCAAACCTTGGAAAACAATCTGGCGTTCATTCATGGAGGGCCGTTTGCAAACATTGCCCACGGATGTAATTCGGTCATTGCCACCAAGACGGCATTGAAAATGGCCGATTATGTAGTGACCGAAGCGGGATTCGGGGCCGATCTGGGGGCGGAAAAATTCATCGACATCAAATGCAGGAAAAGCGGGCTGTGTCCCGATGCCGTGGTTCTGGTGGCGACGGTGAGAGCACTGAAAATGCACGGTGGGGTTGGGAAAACCGAATTGCAACGGGAAAACCTTGATGCGTTGGAGAAGGGATTCGCCAATCCGGAACGGCATTTACACAACATCCGGGAAGGATTTGGTCTGCCATGCGTGGTAGCGATCAATCATTTCGTCAGCGATAGCGACGAAGAGATCAAGCTGGTGCAGAATAAGGTGGTAGCCTTGGGAGCCAGGGCGGTTGTATGCAGGCATTGGGCGGAAGGCGGGGCCGGGGCCGAGGAACTGGCTCAGGCCATGGTCGAAGCCGCTGAGCAGCCGTCGCAGTTGAATTATCTCTATCAGGATGAAGATTCGATTTGGGACAAGATCCAAGCGGTAGCCACCAAGCTTTATGGTGCTGGCGCAGTCACAGCAGATGCCAAGGTCAGGGCCCAGATCGATCAATTGGACGGGACCTGTCGACACTATCCTGTCTGCATAGCCAAAACCCAATATTCCTTCGCAAGTGATCCCGCGTTACTGGGGACACCAAAGGGACATACCTTGGAAATCAGGGAGGTTCGTCCGGCGCATGGGGCCGAATTTGTCGTGGTGATATGCGGTAATATCATGACCATGCCGGGGTTGCCCAAAACACCCGCGGCCGAAAGAATAGACATTGATGAAAATGGCCATATTACCGGTTTGTTTTAAGGATGAGGGATTTGCCGCAACCGGCTATGGGATATGCCCCATGAACCTCTTGACAACCCTAAAGCGAGTGCTAGACTGGCGGTTACCGAAAGGAAGGAGGTCACCTGGTGGTTGAGAAGCTGCCTGGTGGAAAGGTTTAAGGAAAGAGCGATTGAAACAATAATTGAG
>Ga0114931_10004236_pt1 | contig 17938 bp, 9 predicted proteins | sample 2SBtaG_FD_89579 | JGI IMG/M metagenome (GOLD analysis project Ga0114931, IMG submission 89579) | Deep subsurface microbial communities from Kolumbo volcano to uncover new lineages of life (NeLLi) - 2SBTROV14_V59a metaG | ecosystem: Environmental > Aquatic > Marine > Volcanic | place: Kolumbo...
GCTGTTTGGCGATCTCGACGGCGATGGCGACGATGATGTCGTCCGCGTCGACGACCGCAATGGAACAGGCTCCTACATCTGGGAGATTGGACTGACTACAGGGACGGGCATCAACACCGGCGGTTCGAGTTTCTCAACACCGTTTGGTGCTTCACCCGCAGGGACCACCATTCAAGAGGTCCTGCTGGCCGACATGAACGGCGATGGACTGGACGACTTCGTTCAGTATTGGGAGTTTCCCAATCCCGACCTGAGCGGCGACATTTTCGGACAGTTTCTAGTGGCATTCACCGGCGCAGGCGGTGTTGCTGGCTCTTTCAATGAATCGACGACCTACACATTCCCCACTGGTTCTGGTTTTGCAGGCAACATTCCGTTTGCGGGCAGCATCAACCCTAGTGGTATCGCCTCGGCTGACTTCAACGGAGATGGCGATGTCGATGGAGGCGACTTCCTTGCTTGGCAAAGAGGCTTCGGCACGACTACTGGTCTTGCCCTTCATGGCGACGGCGATGCGAATGGCGATGGGAATGTTCTCGACTTCGATCTGACGTTCTGGGAAGACCAATTTGGCAATGGCGCCAGTCCGCTTTCGGCGCTCAGCGGAGCATCGGCAGTGCCTGAGCCGACCTCGGTATTGTTGCTCGGAGTAGGCGCCATGCTGGCACTTGGCACTCGAAGGAGAGGATAGAACGAAGATCCGCTCAGGCGGCTCCTTCGCTCAGCTCGAGCGCGGCGCCATGATGCGCAGAGCAGAGGATCATTACGCATCGGCCCATGATTTTCGAGGGTCGATGCCTTTCACGTAGATGGGAAACACTTTGCATGACTAAGCACTACAAGCAGACCGTAGTTGGTTTTACCTTGGTAGAACTTTTGGTTGTGATCGCGATTATCGGCATTCTGGTGGCGCTGCTTCTTCCAGCGGTGCAAGCGGCACGTGAGGCGGCTAGGCGTACCCAATGCAACAACAACTTGAAGCAACTCGGGCTAGCGTTGCAGAACCACATCAACTCGAACGGCGAGCAGTTCCCTTGGCGAATCGGTGGCCCCCTCGGCGGAAAGCCAACCGTTCCTCCCAATCGTGCGTATATCGGCGGCATGGTGCAGTTCCTGCCCTACCTAGAGCAACAGCAAATCTACGATCAGATCAGTTCGCCCAACACATTCGACGGTCAGGCCTATGACGCATGGGAAGCAGCACCCTGGGATACAAATTACAACCCTTGGCAGACAAACATCGCCGCGTTCCTCTGCCCTTCCGACACTGGGGCCGATACTTTGGATTTCGGGGGCCTGAGCTATCTGCTGAGTAACGGCGACTACGCTAGCTGGTGGGGTGATCCATTCACGCGGGGCCCGTTCAATGTGGGTACTGTTCTTAGTGGATGGGAAGGCACCATCTGGGCGACACGTCGTTCGCAAAAGATCTCAAAGCTAGAGGATGGGATGAGCAATACGATCGCTATGGCTGAGAAATGCATGCCCACCGACGACCCAAGCCTGATACGGGGTGGGGTGGCAATCAACCACCCCTCAGTCGCCTACGGGGGTAGTTCCAGCCCGATCCTCTGCCTCGACACGGTAGGTGGCGGCGGCCGCTATGCTGCTGGTGTCGATGTGGCAAGTTTTGGCCCCGGGTCGTTCAGCTTCGGATGGCAGGGACGTTCGGAGATCAGTATTATCCTCCCGCCAAATAGCCCTTCTTGCGCGGTCTTTGCAGAAGATTGGAACGCCGTGATGTTTACTACCAGCAGTTACCACCCAGGTGGTGCGAACACCCTCTTCTGCGACGGCTCGGTCCATTTCATCAACGAATCGATCGACACTGGTAACCTCGCGGTCAGTTATGGAACCGAAAACTTCGGGACCGAATCGACTTCTCCCTACGGCGTATGGGGTGCGCTGGGTTCCATTAGCGGCGGAGAAACGAACACCAGCGACTAAAAAAGCCGACTGAGTTAGGACAAGTTCGTACTCTGAACGGTCACTTTATGTACACTTCACAGCTTTCAAGGAGATCGATTCAAGATGTACCATCGAGCTTGTATTCTTACGCTGACTGGAATCGGATTTTGTATCGGCTGCGGTGGAGGACCAGGGCTAAAAGGGTTGATCTCCGCGACTGGTACAGTGACTTATCAGGGCAAGCCCGTAGAAGGCGCACAGGTTGTGTTGAGTCCTGAAACGAGCGGAGGTCGCGCTGCGGCTGGACAAACCGATGCCGAGGGGCGATTTCGTCTGAATTCGCTAAAGCAGAATGACGGCGTGATGCCGGGCACCTATCAAGTGATGATTTCCAAACGCAAAGTGGTCGGATCAATGACCGCTGACGAAGCACGTGAGTGGTTCCGAACAAATGCTGGACCGCCACCAGGAAAACCAATTAAAAATTCATTGCCAGAAAAATACGGCAACGTGGAGGAGTCGGAGCTGACAGTCGAGGTCACGGTGGGTGGAGAGAACGACTTCACATTCGACTTAGAATAGGGCAAATGAGATGCCTTTCGGCATCCAAAAAAATATCAAGTATTTTGCGGGGAAGCGTCATCCTCGCCACAAATCTAATCCACGATCTTATTTGATCTTCAACGACAATACACCGTTGGATAGTAAAAGTCAGAAACGAAAGAAGGGGGGACGAAATAGTTGTGATGGCCATTAAACACAAGATCGGGGGTCTCTTACTCGTCCTTCCTCTCTTTTTCACAATACCGCTTGAAATTAGGGGAGCGGTTCCGTATTGGGATCAGTTTCCTCGCATCTATCAGGGAGTTAGCGCCTCCAACGCAACGGCCTATCATGCCAACATTGCATTTAACCACGCGCAGACCGATCCAACTTGGGGTACGCATTATCAAAAACACCAGCACGATCTTGCAAGGACAACTGCGGCCCACGCCGCCGGCCTGAAGAACATCTCTTACTTCGAAACGTTTGGCCAATCGGTCAGCTTCGCTGCGGAACTGGGGCCCTGGGATGAGGTGAACCTCACGCCCGTCTTACACACGCACTGGAACTGGGAGGAGTATGGCGGCGGAACCATCCAGTGGCTGGGAGTCCACGACTTTTTTGACGATTCAGACTATGCAAGACCGTACACGCGTACTCATCCGGTCTATGGCGGTCCGCCGATGACCTACCCCGATGGGAGCATTGCTACCGGCTATGCCGGATCCTCTAGCGATCCGCGCAACAGTCGCGTTTACGATGCAGGCAGTGCCAAAGATATTCTTGGGAATATCAGCCTAACTTATACTTACAACGACGCGGCTAACCAGTCGGGACAGACTACCGGTTTGTTGTTTGTGCCTGAAACAGGAAAATATGCCAGCCACATCTCTTTTAATAAAGATTCGGCCGCGCCGGCATGGAACGATTACACCTATGCCTCGACAAGGTTGGCCACCGATGCAGGTATGGATGGTATGTGGACTGATAATTTCAGTCCATGGGACAGCTTTGGGAATCCTCCTGTCAAGCATGCTTTCGGAGATTGGTCGGTGGCCCGATTTCGAGACCATCTTTCCAGTAATTTTACCCCAGGCCAGCTGGCCAGCATGGGTGTGTCTGATGTGAATACTTTTGACATCACCACGGAGCTCAGCTCGACCATGCAAGGATTCGTGGGCAACAGTTCTGACCTAGACAGCGCGGTCTGGAAAGACTCCCGCTGGGTGGATGAGCCGCTATGGCGTGCCTATACGATTTTTAAGCGACAAGCGGGCACCGAGGCGTTGACCAATTATTATAACGCTGCACATCAGGCTGCCGCTGACTCTGGAGTGAGCGATTTCATGGTTGCTGGCAATGACATTCCCGGGTTAAGTCTCGGCTGGGCGCGGGGAGATTTGGACTTAGTAAGCACAGAATGGTCGGCTGACTGGGGCCTCTCGACTGGACCGCAGGGCGTAGGCCTTCCGGCTATCGGGCGATCGGCACCTGCCTACAAGTTGGCCCGTGAGCACGCCAAGAGTCGCTTTGTAAGTGTTTGGCTCTATAAAGACGGTTTCGAAACAGAACTCTCCCAGCCCAACACGAGTAAGACCCTCTACTATGAAATGCTTGCCACCCATGCCCTGCCGCAATTTGATCCGACCAACCTCTTGATAGCGGGTACCCCGACTGCCAACATTGCTTTTAATACTTTTGTCTCCCAATTGGAACCAGATTTTGGCGGCAGAACGGCAGTTGAAGATGTTGGTATTTTCTACTCCTCCTCTTCACTGCTGGCTCAATACACGCCTGGTGGATTTCTCGATCACGCGAACCAGCCTCATCAGTTTGGTTATTACGGCTGGGGGACCGCACTCGGCGAGCTGCATTATCAATATCGTGCCGTACCAGAATGGAAACTAGACACACAGACGCTTGACGGATTACGCGTGCTGGTAATCCCTTCTGCGGAAGTGTTTGACTCGGCAACTGTCGCCAACGTGCTTACCCCCTGGGTGCAAGCAGGTGGGCGATTGATTGTAACTGGTGACAGTGGCAAGCGTCTAGGCGAGAGCGAAAACTTTGACGTGAATCCAGGAGGGTATACGCTTGCCTCGCTAACTGGCGTAACAGGTATTGGCTCGATACCTTCCCAACAGCTCCAAAACGTTGGATCGGGGACAGTTCTTTACCTGCAAGATAATATTGGGTTGGATTTCTATAATGCCAGCACTACGCGCCCATCGCTGTTGCCACAATTTACTAGCGCGCTAAGTAGCGTGTTGTCGGGAAGCTCTCCGCTGGCTCTTAGTGCCAATGGTGTTTCGAGCAACGTGGGGCTGACAGTTTATGAAGATAACGCGGCTGAAAGGCTGTTTGTGGATGCAAACAACTTCGACATCAACGTGTCGACGGACCAGATTACAGAAACGGGCCCAGTGACGTTTGAAGTGGCACTGCCGGCCTGGCTGGATGGCATGGGCGTGAAGCTGAGCACTTTTTCGCCGGAAGCTACTTCGACCGCGACGCACCGACGGGTGTCGCCCGACCGGGTCGAAGTGACTCTTGATTCGGTTCTATATTACACCAGCACGATGCTTGAAGTCGACTTGCCAGGCGACTCGATTTATCTGTTCAACGCCAAGGCAGGGGGCCCGTTGGCGGGGCAATGGGGATTGGCACTGAACAGCGGAGAAGCTTTGCCGACGGGGCCAGTAACAGGCGGGTTTACCACCTTTAACGATGGTGCTTTGACATCCAACCCGAATAAACCTCTTGTTGGCGATGTGAACGGGGATGGCATTTCAGATATCGTCACCGTGGGAAAAAACAGCAATCAGCATACAATCTTCCAAGCCAGAAACTCGGCCACGATTGGCAGAAAAAGTAACTTATCGAGTCCGCAGGTAGGCGATGCAGCCTTTCCTGACAACTGGTCTCCTTACTTCGTAATAAACGATTTCGCTCAACTTCTAGCCGATGTGGATGGGGACGGCCGAGACGATGCAATTATCGTTAGACCGAACCCTGCCGACCCTACATTGACGATTTGGGAAGCGAACCACTCGGACGCCAATGGGTTGGAGGGAAACACCCCGGCAACCTCTTTTACCGGGTTTGGATTCGACGCTACACATCGACCACTTGTCGGTGATTTTAATGGCGATGGGTCGGTGGATGTTGCTATGCAAAATCAAACGAACAATTTTATTATAGGCCAACTCAGCACTCCTGGCACTGGGCTGAATACGACGAACCCATCATTTTCAGGAAGCGCAGATTCTGTGGTACCTGCGAATCATATTGCTACCCTTGTCGGAGATATTAACGGCGACGGAATGGACGACATCGTGCAAATTGATGACCGTAGCAACAACGGCACCTGGGTGTGGGTTGCTGGGCTGACGGGTATCAATGGTGGTGTACCAAGCGGCATAGAAATTGGCGCCGGTGGAGTGAGTTGGGCCTTCCCGTTCACTCTGGAATCTACTTCCGTGTCTGCTACCCCTCTGCTCGCAGACATCAATCACGATGGCCGCGATGACCTGGTTTTGTATGAAGAGTATGTGGACGGTGGGAGCGGCAACATCTGGGGGAAGCTGCAAGTCGCTCTTTCGGATGATCCGGCTGGAGGTCTCTTCACGACGGTACTCTATGCTACCGAGCTGTACGATTACATGACTCTGTTTGGCGTTGATGGAAGCGGCATGATCCCCTTGATTGGTCAGGCTCACATTCTGGAGGTAAATAGCGCCGATTTCGATGGTGACACGGTTGTCGATGGAGCAGATTTCCTTACATGGCAGCGTGGGTTTGGAATTGGTAACGGCGCGTCGAATTCGCAGGGAGACGCCAATGGAGATGGCACGGTACTCACTGCTGACTTGCAGGTATGGCAGGCGACCTTTGAAACAGTGGCTACGGCTGTAGCGGGGACATATGCAGTTCCCGTGCCGGGAAACAATTTGTTGGTTGTCATTGGTCTGTTGGTTTTGCAGATCACACAATTGTGTCGGGGGGCGCGATGTTAAGAAGGCGAGCGAGTTACGTTTGGAGCGGTTTCAGGCTCAACTCACTTCGGCCCAAGCGGGATACCCCGGTTTGAAGGGTAAGGAAATATGAACAGAAGAGAGCATTGCAGAGCAGCATTTACCGTGGCCTGGTTCCTTGCGCTACAAGCAGGTGCGGTCGCCCACGAGACGGGGCCCGAATCCGCACCGGTGGCAGCGCGCGCAGCGGCATGCACCGACGCGAAGATGGCGGACGTTGTGAAGCAGGTCGGTGCGGGCTTCGAGATCCAGGGAGCCCCTGCCGTCACGCGTAACGTGCTCATGGGCCTCGGCTCGTCGATCCGCTACCGCGCTCGGGTGGAAACCGGCGCGGAATACGTGGTGGCCTTCGGGTTCATCGAGACGTTCTACGCCCGCACAGGCCAACGCGTCATGGAACTGAAGGTTGAGGGCGCCGACCCAATGCGGTACGAGATTGTGGAGTACGCCGCGAGGAAAGTACCCGCCGGAACCTTCGTCCAGGGCACAGATGCGAACAACGACGGTTGGCTCGAAATCGAGGTGGGACCGCACGCGGACGCGGTGGATCGGAACCCAACGCTCGCTGCGCTCTGGGTATTCGCGCGCGGCGACTGGGATGCGCACAAAATGACGGCCGAGCAGGTGCTCACCGGTGTTCATGATGCCTTCGCGCTGCACGCCGTCGATTGCGGCGCCCCAGGGTCGCTTAAGATGTGCTTGTCCTTCGACCGGCGCGCTCAGTCGGCGGGTGAAGCATTGGCTGGTTTGAGTGATCTCGCTTCCAACCATCCCGAGGTAATCGAACTGACCCGTAAGGCTGTCGAGCAATTGCACGAAGACCTGAAGGAGATCGAATCGCTTCACGCCGCTGGGCAATTCCATGATCTCGTACGGGTCCACACCAAATACAAGACGCGATTGGCTGAGGCTAGGGAAGCCGCGGAGATATCGCTGGCGGCGAAGTACAAACCCGCCATGACCACACCGGCGCAGACGCATATGGCCAACCCTTGGGGTGCGCTCGTGCGCATCCGCCAGGAAGACACGCTCACGCTCAACCTCGAGATCCTGCCAAAGCCCAAGTCGCTTGAGCACAAGTACCATCCTTCGTATGCGGCACGCGACCCGTTGGGTTGGATCGAGATATTGACGAACTCCGCCGCCCGCCGCGATTCCACAGCGCTCGGCATTGACTACGATCTCGGTCTGCGCGAAATCGCCTACGATCCGATCGTCACACGGTACCGCTATGCAGACGGGGAAGTGGCGGTGCAGACATTGGACGAGGCCGGTGTACGCGTGTCGTCCCCGTCTCTGGAACTCGACGTGAACCTCGACCCATCTCGGCTGCGTTTGGAAAACGGTTTGCTCGCTGGCTCGACAAAGTCCGTTCACGACGCGGAGATCCACTACGCAGTCGTATTCAAGAACAAGAATGCGGAAACCGTCGCCAAGGAAATGGTAAAAAGCGATATTGCTTGCACCGGGTTCACCGTTCTTTGGGCAGATTCTGCTGCCGAATTGGGTTCTTTGGCCACAAGGATCGCGGATTGGGAAACCTCGCAGAAGGCAGCGGACAGGTGGGCTGAGCGAGGTACGAGTGGTGGCCGCGTCAAGGGGCTGACGGACCTCGAGAACCGCGCGCGGGTCGACCGGCGCACATTTCTCTCGATGGTTTTCCAGTTCGGCGGTGTCTTTGCCGCGCTCGACGGCAGCTATGAGTCGATCTGGGTGCGAGATACGACGAATGTCGTGGTCGGGGCGGCGTTGTCCGGCGACCCGCAGTACTTGAAACGCTGGGCGCCCTACCTGCTCGCCAACCCTACGCCGGTAGAACACGACGGAAAGAAGTACATGACTTTTATCATCGCACCCTACGATGGCCAGTCCATTTTCAAGATGGAAGATGATGGCCCGTTCTACGCGGCGCTTTCCGCCTACGCTTACTGGAAACTGCTCGGGGACGACCAGTATCTCGCAACCTGGTACGAAACGCTGGAAAGCGCCATCAGTTTCCTCGACGCATCGTCATTCAAGGAGGAAATGGGCCTGTACAGTGAACGACTGATCAACGAAGCGCCGCTCAAGGACTCACCTTATTGGAAGGACGAAAAAGTCCTTTCGCTGAAGATTGGCGACGACTGGCCGATGCGCGTTCACAGCATCTACGTGAACAACCTGATGTACGCCAGTCATCTGATGATGGCAGAGTTCGCCCGGCACCTGGGTAAAACGTCGGAACACGAGCGTCATCTCGATCGTGCGGAGCAACTGGCTGCCGAAATCGAGAAACGCCTTTGGAATCCAAAGAACCATACCTATTGGACAGGAATTGCCATTATGGAAGATGGCCGACAAATTCCCCTGGATACCTCCTACCACGACATCTTCTTCGACTACGCATGGGCATTCTCGTTGTTTCCCATCACACCGCACACGCAGCGTAGCCTGCAATCCGTCGATGCCATGGTCTCGCCCTGGCTAGGCGATTCGCCTGCGGATACGAGTCATGCACACGTGTCCATTCCCTTTGGCCACGCCGCCTGCGTCTATGCCTGGGGGGGAATGTTCGCGAAGGCGAAGGGATGTTTGCAGTACGTAGCCGATCTGTGTCAACTCGTGGACTACAACCCGACGATGCGTGCCGTGTATGCCATGCGCGGCTCCATGCCGGAATGGAACACTTTGATCAACTGCCACCGACCACAGGTTTTTTCCTCCGGCCCCAGTCTGAATGCGATTGTCTCGCTTGGTGCGTCGGTGGATTTCAACGGCGTGAACCTAATGCCGTCAGGGTTCCTCCAAACCATCGACGAACTCAGCTTCAAGAACGCGGTGTTGGATATTGACCTCGATTCCAAGTCACCCGTTGCGGGACTCGTGGTGGACGGCGTGCAAGTTCCCTACACGCTGCGAATTCCCAGTTCCATGCTGACGGCGGGAAACCACAGCGTCGGGTTTCTAGAACGCAAAGCCGGAGACGTTTTCCATCCGCTGTTACTGCACACGAACCTCGAACTCCTCAGCATCGGCAAGCTCGATTCGGATAACATCGAATACCTCTTGAAAGGATTCGGCAACGGGGTTGCACGTTTCGAACAACTCGCGCGCGACCAGGTCGATCTAACCGACGAATCAGGAAAGCCAGTACCGTTTGATTTCTGGTCGACCACTGCGGGAGATAGTCTGCGAATCAGTTTGCGAGGGCAGACCGTTCGCCTACGCGTCAAGCCGGTCAATTAGATCGGCAGAATTGCCACATCACCGAAAATAACCAACGGATATATAACAATGCGTGTAGTAGCTGGAATCGATGCTGGAGCAACACGAACACGGGCGGTTCTCGTCTCCGAAGAGGGTGTTTTTATAGGTCGTGGCATGGCAGATCGGGCTTGCTATGGCGCCGATTCGATGGGGGCCATAAAAAATTCACTCAAACAGGCTTTGGCCGGGGCTATGGATAATGCAATCTTACAGGTGACTACCATCGACTCAATTTTTGTCGGTATTGCTGGGGTTGTGACGGAGCAAGATCAAGGAGCCGTTGCCAAACTTGTTCGGGATTTTCCGTTTGTGAATAAGGAATGCGTGTCAATCGACCATGACATTCGCATTGCGCATGCAGGTGGTCTTGCAGGCGACGAAGGGATCGTTGTCATTGCAGGGACTGGCTCCTCATGTTACGGAAGAGACAAGACAGGCATGAAGTGGCAAGCCGGAGGATGGCAATTTCTATTGGACGACATCGGTAGCGCCTATTGGATCAGTATTGAGGGAATGAAGGCAATGGTGCAGGCCTACGATGGCCGCGGCCGGAAAACCTCATTATCTGCGATGCTATGTGATACCCTCGACTTGACAACCGTGCCCGACATCATTCGGCGGCTTCACGTGGATGGGCTTTTCAGATCAAAGTGCTCAATGTCGAAAGCTGAGATTGCCTCTGTTGCACCGGCGGTTTTGGAAGAAGCGGCTTGCGGCGACGAAGTTGCGCATCAGATTGTTGTTCGCGGCGTCAAAGGGCTGGTGGACATGGTTCGCGCGGTAGCCGAAAATCTAGAAATAAGGAGAGACGACCTCCTTGTGACATCGGCTGGTGGGCTCTTGAGTGGGTCAGACCTGATGTATAAGGAGTTCTGCAAGGCTTTAAGCCGAGTCCTACCAGGCGCAAAGCTGGTTAAACCACGACTGGAGCCTGTCTTTGGTGCTTCGTTGTTGGCGCTGGACATGATTGGGGTATCACCAGACGAAAAGATAGTGAAATCACTTACAGAACTGTTAGTGGAGAATCAATGAAACATCTGCCTGAACTCCACAGTCAGTTCGATTTATCAGAGGCCCGTATTGATCGTGGACAACTGGTCGAGCGCCGACTTTCCGACCTCGCCGGTTGCTTTGAAGACGAAGATTCTTTTGCAAAATCGCTCGCTAAGGGCAACCCGCTCATCTACCAGGTTTCATCCCAGGAGCCCGGAAATGGACTGGGTGACATGCACTTTGGCATAGGCATGTTGATGCCTGGACGAATCGGGGACGAGTATTATCTCACCAAAGGACACTTGCACGAAAGCCGCGAGGCCGCCGAAGTCTATATTTGTTTGTCAGGTACCGGAGCAATGCTTTTGGAGCATGAGCAGACAGGTGATGTGCAGCTTGTTCCGATGACTTCGCACAGTTTCGTCTATGTGCCAGGGTACACTGCCCATCGCACGGTCAACACGGGAATCGAGCCGCTAAGGTATATCGGCGTTTATCCAGCCAATGCCGGGCATGATTACCAGACGATTGCCAAACGAGGATTCCGACATCGGGTCGTTGCGACGACCGATGGCCCACAATTATTACTCAGAGAAAGTCACTCATGACGACTTTTGCCACCAAGCCGATTCCGCCATCCAAACCGAACACCACCCTAGTTGAGCGGCCTTGGGGTCATTTCCTCCAGTACGCCAACAACCAAGAGGCGACTGTCAGTTTGATGTTGGTAAAGCCAGGCCAGCGATTGAGCCTGCAGGCCCATACAGGGCGCGCTGAACTGTGGATTGCTTTGGACGATGGCGCCAAAGTCGAAATCGATGACCAGGTCTACTTCCCAAAACAAGGCGATGAATTGTGGATCGCTGCCGGCGCTCGCCACCGCCTCAGTTGCATGGCCGACGAATCGGTTCGCGTCTTGGAAGTTGCGTTCGGGAATTGGCAGCAGGAAGATATCATTCGCTTCGCAGACGACTACCAGCGTCCAGGCGAAGGAGAATGAGCGTGTCCGAAAACAAATACCTTGAGCAAAATAGTCGTTGGAGGAATACTTCGCAAACTCTTGCTCCAAGTAAACATGAGCCCACACCGCCTGGACAGTATGACCTTTACCCTGCTTTTCCGATTTCCCCTGACTCGATTCAAGTCGGCTATGAAGTTCTTGCAGAATATGCTTTGCAACACGGATTACTTCGCATTGACGGATATGTTGGAGTTTTCTGGGACGTGTTTCGTGATCGATTAGAAGAATCTCTGGCACAACTCGGAACCAATGCTCGATGGGTTGATGTAACTCAGGCGATGAGTAGCGAAACGGAGATAGAAACCCTCGTCGAGCCTTACCTGGGTGGCAATGATCCGCTCTTTGGTACTCGATTCACAGGAACGCTTGTCGATTTTTTCGACTCGAAAAAGCTAGCCGAACTAGCTGTGCTATCCGATGGAGAACTGACCATCCTCTATGGCTGTGGGGCTGGTTTGGTCGAACTATCAAGCCAATTGGTCTATGTTGATTTGCCGAAAAACGAGCTTCAGTTTCGTTCCAGGGCCAACAGGGCCGCTAACCTTGGAATGACGTCGCCCCAACCTCCGAAATCAGCTTACAAACGGTTTTACTTTGTCGATTGGATAGCCCTAGACAAGCACAAGAAATCGTTGCTTGAAGAGATCGACCTTTTTGTTGATGGGCAGCACCCCGATCAGCCTCCATCTGTCGCTGGTGAAACCGTAAGAGGTGCTCTTGAGCAAATGAGCCACAATTATTTTCGGGTTCGCCCCTGGTTCGAGCCGGGGCCCTGGGGAGGGCAGTGGATCAAGGAAAACATACCAAAGTTACCCCAAGACGTCCCTAACTATGCCTGGTCATTCGAGTTGATCACACCGGAAAATGGGCTCATGCTAGAAGATGGGAATTGTCTTTTCGAAGTCTCGTTTGACTGGATAATGGCCCACGACAATCGGGCCGTTTTAGGCGATTCTGCCGTTCGATTCGGATACGAATTCCCAATTCGCTTTGATTATCTCGACACATTTGATGGAGGCAACCTTTCGGTTCAGTGCCACCCTCGTCCCAAGTACATACGACATCATTTCGGCGAAACATTTACCCAAGACGAAACCTACTATATTCTCGACTGTACCGAAGACTCACAAGTCTACTTGGGATTCAATGAGGGAATAGACCCAGATGCATTCCGTAACATGTTGGAACAAAGCAATCAAAAGGGGAACAGAATAGACATTGGGCAGTTCGTCAAGACAGTGCCCGCTCAGAAACACGATCTGTTTTTGATACCCAGTGGAACAATCCATTGTTCAGGCACTAATAATCTGGTCCTGGAAATTAGCGCTACGCCGTATATTTTTACTTTTAAGATGTACGACTGGCTTCGCATGGACTTGGAAGGTAATCCCCGGCCACTCAACATTGACCGTGCCTTTGAGAATCTCCATTTTGATCGGCAAGGCGACTACGTGGAGCAGCATCTCATCAGCCACCCATGCGTTTTGGAAGAGGAAGAGAGTTGGCGAGTGGTTCATCTACCGACGCACGCGGACCATTTTTACGATGTTCGGCGTCTCGAATTCGATCATGATATCGATTGCGAAACAGCCGGTTCGTGCCAGGTGATGTGTCTTGTCGAAGGAAGTGTAGTCACGCTGGAAACACACGAAGGGATGCGTGCTCGGTTCAATTTTGCCGAAACATTTGTCGTGCCCGCAGCGGCCCGCTCCTTCCGACTGATCAATGAAGGTGACGATCGAGTCTTGGTTGTCCAAGCATTTCTCAAGGCCTGAGTCCATGTCTTCACAAGCGCATAACAAGCCTTCTAAAGACGATTTTGATGACGACAATCGCAACGTACAAACGGTCTATCTGTCGATGGTTTGTTTCGTCGCTGCGCTGGGTGGGTTTCTTTTCGGTTTCGATACGGCAGTGATTTCTGGGGCCATTGGCTATCTCAAGACGCAGTTTCAACTCAACGCGATCCAGGAAGGCTGGGCAGTTAGCTCGGCACTCATCGGTTGTATAGTCGGAGCACTAACAGCGGGGATGATCAGCGATCGGTTTGGTCGCAAGAAAATACTCATTCTGTCAGCATTGCTGTTTTTAATCTCTGCGATCGGCTCGGCTGTTCCCTCGACGATCCCGCTGTTTATTGCCGCTCGGCTTGTTGGTGGCGTGGGTGTGGGGATGGCTTCAATGCTCTCACCACTCTATATTTCTGAAATAAGCCCACCTCACTTACGAGGCCGACTTGTGGCCCTCTACCAGTTAGCCATCACGATTGGCATCCTCGTAGCGTACTTTTCCAACGCCTTGATCCAAAGTCTTTCTGTCCATGCTTTGGCAAACCTTGCAGAAGGACCAATGCGATGGATCTTCGTAGATGAAGTTTGGCGTGGGATGTTTGCAGCCGAGGTACTACCGGCCACTCTTTTCCTTCTTCTGCTTACTGTAGTGCCGGAAAGTCCACGATGGTTGTCAAAGCAGGGAAAGTTCAAACAGGCCGAGAAGATATTGGGCCAAATTGTTGGACAGCAACAAGCAACCTTGCAGATCGCAGAGATTCGTTCGACGATCGAAGCGGAAGAGGGTTCATTGACCCAACTACTGAAACCTGGCCTACGTATTGCACTATTGATTGGTATTTTACTGCCCTGGTTTTCGCAGGTCAGCGGAATCAATGTAATTATCTATTATGGTCCAAAGATCTTCGAGCATGCGGGGCTACAGATTAGTGAATCGTTAGGTGGGCAGGTGATCATAGGCTTCATTAACATGCTGTTTACCTTTGTCGCGATAGCAGTCGTTGATCGTTTTGGTCGTAAGCCTTTACTGTACATTGGTGTGATCGGGATGGTGGTGGCTTTGGTAAGCGTAGGCCTAGTGTTCACAGGCGGCGAGACGTCCGGGACGTTGCTGCTGAGCCTGTTCATCCTTTTTATCGCTTGCTTCGCGTTTTCACTTGGCCCGTTGTGCTGGATCATCATCTCCGAAATTTTCCCGACTCGTATTCGCGGTCGTGCGATGGCCATTGGAACGTTTACCGTCTGGACTTCTTGTACACTGGTTGCGCAAACGTTCCCGTGGTTGCTTGAATACCTCGGTCCGGCAGGCTCTTTTTGGCTCTATGCCGTGTTGGTGGCACCAGCGCTTCCGGTTACATACTGGCTCGTGCCTGAAACAAAGAACCGATCACTAGAAGAAATCGAGAAGAGTTGGCAGTAAGTTAGCGCGAATTTGAATGATACAAGAACAACTCGAATATAACTTCGAGATCTCTCAAAGGACGGGGGCGACATAATTGAACTTTGACAGAAATGTGTCTCGTAGGATTGGCTCGTTACCTCGAAAGGCTTGCGTCGCTTTAATTCCAGCGTGGTAGGTTCGGCGACATAAAAAGCACTTGAATTCCACTTTATTGAGTGGTGCTTGAAAATCAAGTCGTTCCGCTGTGGTTTGGCCGTCCTCGATAGTTGGCTAACACCACAACCTACCCGGTCCCCACCCGCCAAGCGGATTCATTATTGCCGCCTGATAGGTAGTCAGATGCGCTGATTTCACAGGTCGAGCTTGCCAGCAACTTGTGCGGTCATGAAATCGCCGCTTACCCCAGGGCTTACTCCAACCAGAGTCCTCACTCGGCGGTCGTTGTCTCAGCTAACGCACTCAAACTGTGCCTGCAACTTGCTTCAAATCACTTTGTCGTTGCCCACCGAAGCGTTCAACCGCGGTACTCTAAGTCCCCTCGGTCACATCGAACGAACGCAGTTCACGCGGCTAAGGCAGGACACGCGTGTCATCACATTAAGTGCGCGAGACGATTGATTTTCAGTTCTACCGTTCAGCCGCTAACTGAAGCACAGGTGTACTGGTCCTGTGCGAGTTGCGTTATGGACCGGATCCGCGCAGGAGTGCCGGCGAAGCAAGGTACTGAGCGAAAGTACACAAGGGGCTCTGAATTCCAATCAGATGAATGATTTCCCTAAAGGGCTTCTCTGTCAGAATTTACAGAAAGAAGAAAATGCCACTTGCCCTCAGGCTTGCCGGATACAATCGTCTTAGCTTTCATCAATTGGCCACTGTTGGCACTTTGGCAGGGTAGGTGGTCGTAAATATTCGCTCAGCTCGAAAACATGCTTGTCTTTCGCAGAATTGCCAAAGTTTGAAGTTTGCGAAAGCTGCTGAGCCTACTACCGCCAGTTGTCATTTTCTTCAACTTCGATTCTTTTATCGCCGCGGGCTTAGTTTTCGAGAAGGACAGTATGTGCTCTAGTCTTCCGCTTCGCGAATCTTCTCCCAGGACGGGACACGCCACATCGATAACGAGTCAAGGAAAGAGGCCACCAGGATCGCATTTCCGTCCGGCGAGAACTCGACTTTCCCAAACGCAAATCCAGGTGCACTCAGAGTTGCGACCTCTTGTCGAGTTGCCAGATCCCAAAGTTTGACTGATTCTCCTGTAGAACCAGCTGTGGCCAACCGTTTGCCATCGGGAGAAAACTGGATCGCATGAATTCCAGTAAGGTGCCCGAATACGTTACCCACGATCGAGCGAGTTGCTACGTCCCAGATCCGTGCCTCTCCGAAACGAGTGCCCGTGGCGAGTTGGTTTCCATCGGGTGAAAATGCGATTCCGCTGACAAATCTTCGATGGCTAACGACGGTTGGCTCTCTCGGATCGGCGACCTGCCAGAATCGTATCGTTCCGTCTGAATGACCGGTAACAACAAGATTCCCAGCCGGAGAAAGGGCGGCGCACTCAGCACTGAATGGGATGGACCACGAGTGAATTTCATCATCTTCACCTGAGCAAAGAATACATCGAATCTCCTTCTCATTGCTAGAGAGGACAAGCAGATGCTTTCCGTCACGCGAAAAATCAATAGGGTAAATTTCGGCCTGGGAGGAAAGCATTTGCTGGTTCTTTACTTGCGTCTGAATGGGGTCAATCCAGGTGAGAGCTCCAGTGCGATTGCCCACAACCAGCAAGTTTCCCTGAGGTGAAAATAGTACGCCCGTATTGTTCGAGCCTAACTCAGTTAAACGATGCGACTCAATGAGATCTTTGGCAAACCTGATTCCCACCGTTCCATCCTTATTCAGTGTCGCCAGCCATTTCCCGTCGGAAGAAAAACTCGCTCGGCCTAGCAGGCCAAAACCTTGATGGAGATGAACCAGCTGGCTAGGAAGCGAAAGAGGCCATGATGCTTCAACATGACGCTCAGTATTCCATATAGCAATCTGCCCATCCTTACTCCCACTCACCAATTTGTGACTGCTGGGGGAAAAATCCAATGCCCAAATTTCCTGTTGGTGTCCCTTCAGAACGGTCAAGAGTGCCCATGTTTCCGCATCCCAGACACGAATCGTTTGGTCAGCACTTGCTGATGCAAATTGTTTTCCATCACGTGAAAAAGTTAAGCTGTGAACATACTTAGTATGTCCTTTCAATTGGTTTATCAGCTTCCTCTTGGAAACGTCCCATAGTTCGATCGAAGTACCTGAAAGCCCTGTCCCACTGGCTAAGATTTTGCCATCTGGCGAAAATGCCATCGTCTCGACTCTCTCCCCTTCAACTACGGTAGGAAATCGAAACTGTTCCTGACGAGTCGTTAAGTCCACCATCCTAATACTTCCATCGCCTAGCCCGATTGCCAACCATTGATTGTTGGTTGAGATTGCGAGCGGTCTTGTGTCGGAATTCCCACTTTGTTCGCTGGGTAAACTCCCTAGTTCGGTTTGTTTCTCTACGTCCCAAAGACTAATTCTCTCGTCAATCCCTGAAATTGCTAACAAGGTTCCGTCGAGTGAAAGACAAATCGACCTGATACGGGCTCCATGTGAAAACTGTAACTCAGTCTCAGACCAGGAAGACGTCTCCCAGACCTTTACAGTACCGTCTCCAGCCGTCGCAAAAAGCCGATCGCCTCGGGGCGAAAAAACGACTTGGCTACGCAGCAACTGGCTCGGGATTCGCGAGGTTGGAGGGGAGAGAATGGCGGCTGTTTTCTCTAATGCTAGATCCCAAACTCGGATTTCTCCTCCCATTTGTCCAGTAACAAGCCATTTTTCATTCGGAGAGACACCGATTGAGCAAATCTGATATTCCGAATCACTCAAAGTAGAAATCGCATTGCTCCGACATCGGAGCCAGAGAGCACGCCATTCCCAGTTTCGCAAATCAGCCTCTCCCGAGACCGGGCGGTGA
>Ga0114931_10004237_pt1 | contig 17937 bp, 20 predicted proteins | sample 2SBtaG_FD_89579 | JGI IMG/M metagenome (GOLD analysis project Ga0114931, IMG submission 89579) | Deep subsurface microbial communities from Kolumbo volcano to uncover new lineages of life (NeLLi) - 2SBTROV14_V59a metaG | ecosystem: Environmental > Aquatic > Marine > Volcanic | place: Kolumbo...
ATATCGAGTTTAAAAGATAAAGAGAAGGTAAGATTATTAGTACATGATTTGGAGCAAAAAACATTCTTTTTTGTTATTCCAATAATAACTATTGTAATGTTTGCTGCCTTTCCTTTTGTGCAGTTGTGGATTGGACAGAATGTTAAAAATATTTCAATTAGTGTTATTTTAATTGTATGTGCTTTTATGTTTGGAAGTATTACTGTATTGCCAAATTATCAATTCTTAATAGCAAAAGGGCATGCTGATAAAACGATTGTGCTGCAAGCTTCTAATGTTGGCTTTAATGCATTGATTTTCTACACGACATTTAAATGGCTTGGCTATTATGCAGCCGTTGCGGGTAATGTAGGTGCTATTCTTTCTTCATTTATCATGTCTCTTTATTATCAAAAAAAATATTTAAATAGTTTGATTTTTGATTCTTTTAACCAAATAAGAAAACTTGGAGTTTTGGCAATAATAAATATAGGTCTGGGTTATTTGATAAATCTCTTTTTAGTTTCTTATTGGGCGAAAGTAGTTCTTATTCCATTAATTTTATCGTTTACTAGTTTGTTGCTATTGCGTTATTTAAGTTTCTTTACTAAAGAAGATATTTTAAGGTATGTGGGGAAAAATAAGAAATTCTATTCCATTGCTAACTCACTTTTAGTTAAAAATTAGAATTTATGATATACTTTATTTACTTGTTAATGCTAGTTAATACTAACTGTAACAAATGTATTTGGAATTTGCAATATACTTGAAGATTTTCGATTGCCAGGAATCGGTAAGCCAAGTGATTTTATTCTGGTGTTACTAAACTTTTATTTTTTTGTTTTCTTTGGTAAGCAAAAAGATGATGCTTTTGGCTTTTTAATAGTTGCCTTGAATCTGTTGATAATAGGATTTGCAATTAAAATTTAGCGAAAATACTTTTACTAAAAGTTATAAAATAAATGAAAATTAGTATAATTACTCATTCCTTTAACCAAGGAAAGTTTATTGAAAAAAACATTAAATCAATATTGGATCAAAATTACCCAAATTTTGAACATATAATTGTTGAATGTGGATCAACAGATGATACAGTTGAAATATTAAAAAAGTATTCTCATCTTAAATGGGTCACAGAGGCGGACGAAGGACAAGCTGACGCGCTAAATAAAGGATTAAAAATGGCTACCGGAGAATTTATCGGTTGGCTTAATTCTGATGATTATTATTTGCCAAATGCATTTAATATAGTCTCAGAAACTTATTTAAATGGAAAATGGGATTGGCTTATTGTGAATCTGAAGTATTATTATAAATTAAAAAATGAATTTATAGAAGTTATTAACCCTGATCTAACATATGATAAATTAATTGCCATTTCAAATATTGTTAAAAAGGATGTTAAATTTAGAAGTCAGTTTGATAGTGAAGTAGTATATAACGGTATAAATTTTAATATAATTGAGATGAAAGAGGATTTTATACCTAAACAAAAGATTATAATATTACAAATGTCAAATATTATAGTTAACACTATTGTCTTTTTGCTATTAGTTGATTTTATTGGAATTTATTCTATAATAGTGAGTAATGTAAGTGCAATAACAAGCTCATTTCTTTTTCAATTTTTTATCAAAATAAATATTTAAAAAGCCTTATTTTTTACTCAAATTCTCAAATATTTAAATTAAAAATAATATTTTTGGTGAATATTTTATTTGGTTACATTATGAGCCAATTCATTACTAACGATTACTTGCTTCTCTTAATTATTCCATTTTCTTTAGTTATTTTTACAATTATTCGATTCAGAGTTTTAAGATTATTTCATTTTGATGATATTGAAATGTTTTTTAGTTTTAACCATACATTGAAAATTAATATTCAGAAATTAATTTTAAAATACTAATGGTATAATAAAAATGTTAAAAAAATACTACATATTAATTCCTGTTTATAATCGTAAAGATATAACTATAGAGGGATTGAATTCAATACAACAAGCCTTAAGACATTTTTTGATCACTTCCGATAGTAAAATACGATTCGAGATAATTATAATTGATGATGGATCAACAGACAGAACTTCTGAAGAATTAGTAAAATATTTTAATGGTTTAATCATACTACATGGGACAGGAAATCTGTGGTGGTCAGGCGCAATAAATATGGGAATCACATATATCAATAAAATCATTTAGATTGCGACGGCATAATTTTATGGAACGATGATACGATTTGTGATGAGAATTACTTTCTCCATTTATCTAAATATTTAGAAACTGATTTATATAAAAAATCAATATTGGTATCAAAAATATATTGGTTAGATGATAAATATAGATTATTTAATTATGGTCTTAAATTTAATAAAAAGAATGGTAAATCAGAAATAATTGGGTTTAATGAAGTTGACGATGATAGGTTTTCTAATCCACTAGAAATTGATTGGTCTGGTGGAATGGGTACAATAATACCATTTGAAATCGTTAATTTAATAGGATTATTTGATGATCAAAATTTCCCGCAATACTTAGGCGATAAAGATTTTTTTTTGAGGGCAAAAAAAAAGGGAATCAGAGTATTTGCTTTACCAGAATTAAAAATCTGGAATAGAAAGGAAACAAGCGGACTTAGTTTAAATAAACCATATTTAAAAAGTTTTGTCAAATTACTGACATCAAATCGTTCCCAATTCAATTTAAAACAAAATTTTATTTTTATTAAAAAACATAGTTTTACTCTATATGCATTGCTAAAATATATAAATACATATATCATACTTCTATTGTCATTGGTGAATAAAGTAACAAAAATCAAGGATTTTTTACTATCAATTAGATTGATAGTATTTAATCATGTTATAACAAAAATTCCAATAAATATTATTAGAATTAATTTAATGAGATTATATATAAAAATTGGAAAAAATAGTAATGTTATGCCAAATGTTATTATTTATAACAAAAGTTTAAATAGAAATCAAATTCAAATTGGTGACAATTGCGTCATAAACAGAGATTGTCTGCTAGATGGTAGAAAAGGGAAGATTCTATTAGGGAATAATGTCGATATAGCAAGAGGCACATGGATATTTACTATGGAACATGATCCACATTCTGATTATCACAACGAAAAGCATGGAGACGTTATTTTAAAGGATTATTGTTGGATTGCATCAAGAGTAACAATTTTACCAAATATAACGTTAAAAAAAGGAGTTGTGGTTGCGACAGGAGCTGTTGTGACAAAATCATTTGAAGAAATGGCTATTATTGGAGGAATACCAGCAAAAAAGATTGGAGTAAGAACTTCGAAATTAAAATACAATTTAACCCATTTCCCATTTTTCGGTTATTAGCGGTCTAATACAATAATGATCAATTACTTAAAAATAAGTATAAAAAAAAATACTGCTATTAAATATTTCATTATTTTTTTTCTAATTTCATCGATATTATTTTTTGGTGCAAGTTTCATACCACGCAGCTTATTAAATTTCTTTAGATCTTTTGCGCTTTTTTTATCATTCATTTTGGGTTTCAAAAAATTATTTTATAAGAATAGAGGCTTTATACTACCTATAAAATTAATTTTTATTTCATATTTTATTTCACTCTTTATGGCTGCTTACTCTTGGGAACAAAATCTATTTGATAGTTTCTACGCAACAACACCATTTTTTACACTATTTTTATTTTTTAGTTTATTGGATTCAAATTTTCCGATTCAGCGAATTGAAAAAATTTTTGTAGGATTTGGAATCATGTATATCGGGTTATTTATTTTCCAGTTTCTAAATCCAAATTATGTATATTTTGGAAATCCTTATGTTAATGATAATCTAGGTATTAATAGAATTGTTTTTCCAGGTGGCGGTTTATTTATTATTACGACATTTTACGCATTGATTAGATTTTCAGACAAAACGAAAAATAATAATAATAATTTCCTATGGCTTATATTCTTTATTATTTGTGGTATTGTGATATTATTACAGGTAACTAGGCAGATGATATTGGCATATTTATTAATCTCCGTTTATCATTTTTCACGACATTTAAAGTTGAAGCAAAAAATTCTAGTTTCTGTTTCAATGATACTAATTATTTCTTTAATATATTTTTACAACGATGAGTTAAAAATTCAAATTACTGACGTAAGTTATAATTTAGTGTCCAAAACTGAGTCAAATTTTTCAAGTGGAATTGAAGAATATGTGAGGTATGTATCAGCATCATTTTTTATTAAAGATTTTTCACCAAATTTAATTAGTAGAATCTTTGGAAATGGTGTACCAAGATATGGTGTCTCAGATTACGGTAGTTATTATGAATATTTAAATACAAAGTTCTACTATATGGGCGATGTAGGAATAATTGGGTTTTATGCAATGTTTGGACTGATTGGAGTAATTAGTATTTTACTTATTTTTTATAAAAGTTTTACAATTCGTTTACCTGAAAGATTTTACTATGTGAAGTATTATATTTGGTATTTACTTATTACATCTTTAACATCAGATGCAATTTTCCACTTCTATTATCTTGGTGCCACTGCAATAGCATTATTTATCTATCAAACTGTTGTTTTTCGAAACAAGCCGATTTTACTTAACGAAAAATGGCGTGGGAAATAATTAATGAAGGTTTTATTAATAACGGCATTTGCTCCTACACCACACAATATTGGAGGCCCTTCTGCACTAACATATTATTTGGCTAAGTATTCTAAGCTCAAAATTGATTTAGTATATTACTCAAAAGATTCAAAAAAAGAAATCTTTTATTCAAATGAAATGCATGATGTTTTTGCTGAAATTATTAAACTTAAAAAAAAAATTATTTTAGCTGCCATTCTCAAACTATTGGATTATTTTAACATTAAGCATCGCTTTTTTGGTTCAAGTTATACATTAATCCCTTCTAAAAGAATAATTAAAAAAATAAATAACAAAAAATATGATTTAATATGGATTTACCCCTGTACAATGCAATCGTGGGAGCGTTTAATAGAAAATAATAATATTGTTTTAACTGCACCTGATTGTTCACTACTTCATTTTGAGCTAGTTGAAAAAATATATGGACTGAATAAAGAAGCTAGAAAACTATTGAGCAACAATGTAAATATTAAACATTTGGACAGGCTAAAGCATCAAGCATTTGTTAGAGAAACAAAATGGTCTAACTCAAAAACATTAATTCATGTTGTTGGTAAAGATGATAAAAAAAGGTACGATGAACTTGGAGCAAAAGAACACTGTTTTTATAGTCCACATCCATTTTACAATTGCATAAATATTAAAGAGCCACTTAACCCAGAAATCCAAAAGAGTACTATTTTGATAACAGGAGAAAACCAGTCAATATATATTGGTGATTTTTTGGATAGAATAGTTAATTTAATAATACAAAACAAAGGGCTTATCAATAAATATCGTTTTTCTTTTTTAGGTAAAAATTTTGATGAAGTTACAAATCTTTTAATAAACGAAGGTTTTGAAGTTACAAGTAAATCATGGGTGGATAATTATGAATTTGAAATATCAAATGCTCAAATCCAATTATTTCCAATAATTCTTGGTACTGGAACAAAAGGAAAAGTATTAACCGCTCTTGCTAGCGGGTTGTTGTGTCTAGGAACTGATTTTGCCTTTGAAAACATAGAAGTAAGTCGCCAAAACATTATTGTTATTAACAACGAAATTGATGTTATTAAAGAATTGAATAAAATTCATTTAGATAAAATCCATTATTCAAATTTAGCACATGATGCAAGTATTCAAGTACGTAATAATCATAAGCCACAAAAAGCGGCTAATTTATTCTGGAATGAAATTTCTAATTATTTCGAATTTCCAAATGTATTTAATAGTGATTTTTTGAAATTAAGTGATAAATAATGGTAGTTATTAAAGCTTGGGCTGGGTTGGGTAATAAAATGTTTCAATATGCACTTTATAAGAGCTTTTTATACAAGGGTCTGGAAGCAGTTTTAGATGAGTGGACCCATATCCCCAAACGGTCTCATGAAATTATTATATTGAAAGATATTTTTCCTAACTTAAATTACAAGACCGCCGAAAAAACATTAATTAATAAATTAAATGAGAATAAAAATGATTTCCTCTCTAGGATTAGACGTAAAATATATCGTATGCTAAAAATACAAATTAGTTATTCCCCTAATCATATAATTGATGAAAGTTTTGCCTTTAACAAAAACATATTTGGATTAAATGGCAATTATTATCTAGAAGGTTTTTGGCAAAGCGAAAAATATTTTGAAGATATCAAAGAAACAATTAAGAAGGATTTTGAATTCCCAAGTATTCATGATAAGCAAAATAATGAATTACTTAATGAACTAAAATCGGTTAAATCTGTAAGCATACATATTCGCAAAGGAAAAGATTATAAAAAACCTTTATTTTCAGGTACATGTGGACTTGATTACTATGTACAAGCAATCAACACTATTAAGTCCCAAATAGAAAATCCAAAATTCTATATTTTTTCCGATAATTTTGAATGGTGTAAAGAAAATTTAAGCTTTTGTGACCCAGTTTATGTTGATTGGAATTCCACATATGGTCCTCTTAATTATTTAGATATGCAATTAATGTCAAACTGTAAGCATAACATTATTGCTAATAGTTCTTATAGTTGGTGGGGTGCATGGTTAAATAAAAATCCCAATAAAATAGTAATTGGACCGAAAAAATGGTTTAATTCTAGTTCTGAAAAATTTGATTCTTCGGATATTATTCCTGAAAATTGGACTAAATTATAATATGGAAATTATTTAATGCAATCTTCCCCATCCGTTAGCTTTGTAATATTTACTTATAACTCTTCAGATCTTATTTCGAAATGTTTAGAGCACTTAAATAATTCTTTTAATTATTTAGAGATAGCATGTGAAGTAATTCTTGTTGATAATAATTCAACAGATGACACAGTTAAAATAGTAAAAGAATTTTCCGTTAATTATAATTTCCCCGTTAAAATATTAATAAATGAGAAGCAAGGGCTAATATTTTCTAGAATTAAAGCTGCGAAGGTTGTTAAAAATGAATATACTTGCTTTATAGATGATGACAATTTTGTAACAATTGATTGGGTAGCAACGCTAATACAAATTATTAATAATAAGGAACCTGATGTTATAGGTTGTAGTACAAAAGCGATTACCGATGGAAAGTTTCCTGAATGGTTTGAAAAATATCAAGATTATTATGCATGTGGAAAAAGATTTCCCAATAGTGAATTTATAAATCACCCATTAAAAAAGTTTTGGGGTGCTGGTTTAACTATAAAAACAGAGTACTTAAAGAAAGCATTACTGAATACTAGGTTTTTATGCTCTGGTAGAATAGGTGGTAAATTATTATCTGGAGAAGATGCTGAGATAAATTATAGATTGAGATTGATAGGGGCAACTTTCTTTAATGCTAACGAGCTTCAGCTATATCACTTTATTCGGCCCCACAGATTGAAAAAAGAATATTTAAATAAACTAAAAATAGGGAATGGATATGCCGGCGTCTCACTTGATATTTATCGTTATTTATTAACTAATAAATTTTATTATAAATTATTAATTTGGCCATTTGTTTTGTTGCTTTTTTCTCCATTTCTATCCTTAAAATATAGAATTAATTATTTCCCCTTTGCTTTAATGAGATTTAAAGAAATTGATAAACGAATAGAACTTCAAAAAATTATAAAATCCAATTTTATTGATAGGATAACATAAAATGAAAATATTAGTATCACCATCTTCATTTGGTCAATGTGGCCTAGAGCCAATTGAAATTTTAACAAATGCTGGGTATGAAGTTGTCAAAAATCCATTTGGAAGAAAATTAACAGAGGTTGAACTAATTGAACACGCATCTGATGTAGTTGGTATTGTTGCCGGGGTGGAGCCTTTAAATAAAAAAGTTATGGATAACCTTCATAATTTAAAATGCATAAGTAGGGTTGGTGTTGGTATGGATTCTGTTGATATTGATTATGCAAAGCAGAAGGGGATTACTGTTGTTAATACACCGGACGGACCGACAAGACCTGTTGCAGAATTGACTATCGCTCTTACCATGGACATTTTGAGAGGTGTTTCGCGTGCAGATGCCAATATCAAAAATAAAATCTGGAAAAAGGAGATTGGTAATTTAATTCTCGGTAAAACAGTAGGTATTTTTGGATTTGGTAGAATAGGGAAAGAAACAGCAAAATTGTTTCAGGGTTTAGGTGCAGGCGTTACTGCTTATGATTTATATCCGGATAATAATTATGCTGCGGAGAATGGTATCAAAATATTGTCCAAAGAGGAGCTATTTGAGCAATCTGATATTGTTACTGTTCATGTCCCAGGTAACAAAGATAAAACTCCTGTAATTAATAAAGAAGAGTTAGCCTTAATGAAACGATCGGCATATCTTATCAACATTGCCCGCGGCGGTGTTGTAGATGAAGAAGATCTTTTTAATGTGCTTAAAGAAAAAAAAATTGCAGGTGCAGCTTGCGATGTTTTTTCAGTGGAACCTTACGATGGAAAACTTATAGAACTTGATAACATTATTTTAACTCCGCATCTCGGTTCGTATGCCCAAGAAGCTAAACTAAAAATGGAAATTGAAGCAGTGAATAATTTAATAAATTCATTAAAAGAATCCAATTGATGGAACTAAAATTCGGAATTATCGGATTCGGAAAAATAGGTAAGCTTAGAAAAAAAGTAATCGAAGAATTAAATCTAGGCACTGTAAAAGCGATATCGGACCCGTTTGCAGATTTCAGCGAAATCAGTAGTGATATATTCACTACAAAAGAATACAATAAATTGCTGCAGCAGAATATAAGCTGTGTTGTTGTTGCAACACCGAATAACATCACTGCTCAAGCAATAATTGACAGTCTTGAAGCGGGTAAGCATGTTTTCAGTGAAAAACCTCCTGGAAGAAATTTAACCGAGGTCTTAAAAATCCGTGACACCTATCTTCTAAATCAGCAGCTAAAATTAAAGTTTGGATTCAATCATAGAGAGCATTATAGTGTTCGTGAAGCGAAGAAGATTATAAAAAACGGTACTATGGGTGAATTGATGTGGGCGCGTGGTTTTTACGGTAAAGCAGGAGGAAATAATTTTGAGAAGGAATGGCGAAGCTCTCGGGAAGATGCTGGTGGGGGTATTCTTTTAGATCAAGGTATACATATGGTCGATTTACTTAACTATTTCTTCGGTGGATTTACAGAAGTTAAAAGTTTTGTCGGTCAGACCTTTTGGAATATACCCTTGGAAGATAATGCATTTGCAGTTATGAAAAACTATAACAACCAATATGCTGTGTTCCATTCATCTTCTACGCAATGGAAGCATTTGTTTAGACTGGAGTTATTCTTTAGCGAAGGTTATATGGTATTATCAGGTTTGCTTACCGGTTCAAAATCTTATGGACGCGAAACACTTATAATTGCAAAAAGAAACTTTGAAGATGCCGGGCAGCCTAATGAAGAAGAAATTTATTTTGATGAAGACAGAAGTTGGTATTTTGAAATGGAAGATTTTTATAATTGTGTTATAAATGAAAAGGAAGTTGTTCAAGGCAATCTAGATGATGCTATTAAGGCAATGGAACTTGTTGAAAGAATTTATAATGCTGATGCCGTGTGGCAGGCAAAGTTAAAATCAATTTTATAGGATTATATTAGAATGAAAACCAGAGTATTGAAAGATGATTTCCGGGAAATTGAAATAAGACCTAATGAAGAATTCACTCATTTTTTATCTTTGATAGAAAATGATATTAAAGGAATTTTTGCAAGTGAAGCAGGTAATTATTTTTATTACTGTCCTGCTTGCACAAATGCAAAAAGTACTTTTAAGTTTTCAAAAAATGGTTTTGTTTACCGTGAATGTTCTTCTTGTGGCACTGTATTTATGACACCGCGACCAACTAAAGATATGCTGCATAAATTTTTTGCGAAATCAGAAGGACTAAAATATTGGAACTCGAAAAAGTTTCAAGAACAAAACGCTAGAAAAGAACATGTACTTGAACCAAGGATTAGATGGATAAGCGAATCTTTAGAATTTTCAGAAGACTCATCGCGATCTTACCTTGATTTTTACTCTAAATATCTCCCATTTTTAGAAAAAGTAGCATCTATTAAAAATTTTGGAAAAAAAGTTTCTTATAAACCGGATGAAAGTATTGTAAATGAAATAAAAGATTTAGGTTTTGAGATAATTAATAAAATAGGTGAAGAAAATTATTCTGTTATTACTGCTTTTGAAGTTTTCGACAGGTTTTACAATCCCCGCAATGTTTTAGAAACAATAAAAAGTAGTTTGGAAAAAGACGGTTTGTTATTTCTATCTACAACTTCTGCAAGCGGTCTCGATTTTCAATTTTTATTAAAAAAATCGAAAAATATAATACCGCCGTTACATATGAATATTTTTTCCGTGGAAGGAATAGTTAAATTTCTTGAAGATTACGATTTTGAGGTTCTTGAACTCAGTACTCCCGGATCATTGGATATTAATAATCTCGAAAATCAAATTGAGGAAATAAGCCTACCTAAATTTTTAACTGATCTGATTAAAAACAGAGATAGTCATACGAAGGAAGCTTTTCAGCAATTCTTACAGAGGGCAAGGTTGAGTTCTCACATGAGGATTCTAGCAAAAAATAAATAAAGGAGATAAAATGGAACAAACTAGTAAAAAAATAGATTTCAAAAACCACGTTGAAAATTATAAAGAAAGGTTAATAAATCTTTACGACTCAATGGACTTAGATTTACTTGAGACAATTATAAATGAATTTATAAATTGCTTTAAAAACGGGAGAACGCTTTACATTGCAGGCAACGGAGGCAGTGCTGCAACATCATCACATATGCAATGTGATTTCAGCTTTTTTGTTCGCCACTGCACAAATTTTAGACCTAAGGTCGTTGCTCTAACAGATTCTACACCGCTATTAACCGCAATAGGAAATGATAATTCGTATGATGATATTTTTATTGAACAGTTAAAAGGAAGTTTTGAAAAAGATGATGTATTATTAACAATTTCGGCAAGCGGTAATTCAAAAAATGTAATTAAAGCTGCTGAATATGCGAATAATATGGGTGGTACTACGATTTGTTTCGTTGGTTTTGAAGGAGGAAAATTAAAGGATATTTCTAAATATGCACTCCATACCCCGAATGCAAAAGGGGATTACGGACCGATTGAAGATTTACATATGATTCTTGATCATTTATTGGTTACTTATATGGTTAAAGATACTGAGTTTTTATCTATTCAACAGAGGGTGGCTCATGCTTCTTGATTTTTCAAAGCGTACAGTTTTGATTACAGGCGGTACAAGAGGAATAGGCAGTGCTATTGCCGCTCTTTTTGAAAGTGCCGGTGCCTCCCTGATTCTTACAGGAACTCATCCAAAAACAATTGCAGATCTTAATGAAAAATTTGTTGATGGAAAACGCCGTTACTTAACACTGGATTTCAATAATAAAGAGAGCATTACAAATTTTCTTGACACAATAAAAGATACTGAGAAAATTGATGTCCTTATAAATAATGCGGGTATAAATATTCTTAATGATTTTGTTGAAACCGAAGATAATGATTTTAATAAGCTGGTCGAAATAAATCTTAAAGGACCTTATACATTAAGTAAAGTTATAGCTAGGGAAATGGTCACTAATAAATATGGTAGAATAATTAATATTTGTTCTATCTGGAGCAAAATTACAAGACCAAAACGTTCACTTTATACAATGACAAAAAACGGGCTGCATGGTTTAACGCAAACAATGGCAATTGAGTTGGCAAAATATAATATAATGGTTAATTCACTTTCTCCTGGATTTACTTTAACAGACTTGACTAGAGAAACGAATACAAAAGAAGAATTGGAATCAATTGCAAATATGATTCCGGCGGGTAGAATGGCGGAACCAAGTGAAATTGCCAAGGTTGCTTTATTTTTGGCAAGTGAACAAAATTCTTATTTAACAGGTCAAAATATTGTAGTGGATGGAGGTTTTATAAATGTATAAAATGGAAATTAAATCTTCTATTCGTAATTACAGTTTATCCTTTGTGGTTGATTTTAAACCGGTACTTGAAAAGGTGTATCAGGGAAATGATTTTATTATTGTTGATGAAAAAGTCTATAATTTATTGCAAGAAAAAATCAGCAATACTAAATGGAATGATAAACTTATTAAAATCAAAGCTCATGAGGAGACAAAAAGCTATCTTGCCCTTGCTGATGTTATAGAACAGTTAATTGAAGGCGGCTTTAAAAAGAATAATACTTTGATTGCAATTGGCGGCGGTATTACACAAGATGTAACTGCATTTACTGCTTCAATCTTGTATCGGGGAGTTGATTGGATATTTTTCCCAACAACTCTTTTAGCTCAAGGCGATAGCTGTATTGGAAGTAAAACCTCAATCAATTTCAAAAAATATAAAAACCAGATCGGTAATTTCTATTCGCCAAGAGAAATTTTCATTGATCTCAATTTTTTGAATACACTTGATGAAAGAGATTTAACTTCAGGTCTTGGTGAGATGGCTCATTATTTCTTAGTAGCTTCAGAAGAAGATTTTCGAAGATTTAAAAATGAATATCAAACCGCCAGGGAAGATTTTGATGTACTTATGGAACTCCTAAAACGAAGCTTAGAGATAAAGAAATCATACATAGAAATTGATGAATTCGATAAGAAAGAACGACAAGTTTTTAATTATGGTCACTCGTTTGGACACGCTATCGAATCATTAACAAATTATAAAATACCTCATGGTGTTGCAGTAAGTATTGGTATGGATATCTCAAATTTTATGTCGGTAAAATATGGCTATTTAGAAGAAGTCAAGCGTAATGAAATGAGAGAATTGCTTGAGAAAGTTTGGAGAGGATATTCAATCGGAGATATTAATCTTAGAGATATGGAAAATGCTTTGCGTAAAGACAAAAAGAACAAAGGGCACTTGTTAGGATTGATTTTATCTTCAGGTCCGGGCAAAACCTTTAAAGAGTTCAAAGAACTCGATGAAAAATTTTCAGGCTGGCTAAAGGAATATTTTGAAAATGAATTTAATAAATAGGTGATCCATGGTATACGATTCAATTAAAAATGCAAAACTATATTACGGTATCCATCCGGATATTGAGGCCGGATTAAAGTATTTAGAACAGCTCACCCCTGAGATCGAAATTGGTGAATATAGAGTTAATGACAACGTGAAGGCAATTGTAAGTGAATATGAAACCGTAGAGACGTTTGAAAGAGGTTTTGAAGCGCACAAATATGTTATCGATATTCAGTTCCCGATTATAGGCAGGGAGAGAATCAAATGGTCTTATGTAGAAGGAATGGAAATTAATATTCCTTATGAAGTAGAAAAAGATAGAACTTTTTATAAAAACCCTAACAGTACCACCCATGTTGATATTGGTGATAGTTTCTTCGCTATAATGTTTCCTGACGATGCTCACGGTCCACAGCATTATATTGAAAAACCTGAGCTGATAAAAAAAGTTACACTTAAAATAAAAGCATTTTAAAATATGGATATACCTAAAATTAAAGCTCTGCTTTTTATGAAGCACCATTCTGAAAGAGTACCACGAAAAAACATGCGTGATTTTTGTGGTCGTCCGTTATTTCATTGGATTATGGATTCATTAACCAGCAGTAAATATATTTCTGAGATCATTATTAACACAGACTCAGAAGAAATTGCAAAGAGTGCAAAGGAAAATTTTGATGTAACAATCCATATGCGTCCTGAACATCTTCTAACAATTACATCGAATGAAGCAAATTTGATAATGGAACATGATCTATCCATAATAGAAGGCGAATATTTTCTGCAGACTCATAGCACGAACCCATTGCTTACTACTAAATCAATTGATGAGAGTATTGAAGTGTTTTTTGATCAAAAAAAACATGACTCTCTTTTTTCGGTTACGGCATTACAAACGAGATTGTTTTCTGAGAATGGCGAACCAATAAATCATGATCCTTCCAAATTAATCAAGACTCAAGATCTACCGCCTATTTATGAAGAAAATTCGTGTATATATATTTTTTCAAGGCAATCTTTCACCAAAACAGGAAATAGGCTTGGAGAAATCCCTATGCTTTTTTCAATAGATAAACTTGAAGCAGTTGATATTGACGAAATGGAAGATTTTGTTTTTGCGGAATATTTAATGAAAAGAAGGCTCTCGAATGAATAAAAAGTACATATATCTTTCTCATTTTCTTACAACAAACACACCAACTTACGGGGATCGAGATAAGTTTTCTATTAGTCCAAACTCATCCATTTCAGAAGGCGATACAGCTAATTCTTTCTCAATAAGTTTTTCCACTAATCATATGGGAACCCATATTGATTTACCCAAACATTTTTTTGATGAAGGTAAATCACTTAATGACTTTGATCCGGACTATTGGTTCTACAATAACGCTTCGTTTGTTGATATTCCGAAAGATGAAAGTGAACTAATTATTCCCGAGGATTTTGCTAGCTCAAACATTGATGAAAATTGTGAAATACTTTTAATTCGAACAGGGTTTGAAAAATATAGAAATGAAAAATCTTATTGGGAAGAAAATCCCGGCTTAGACCCTTCGGTTGCAGACTTCCTTAGAAGTGAATACCCGGATATACGCACAATTGGATTCGATTTTATTTCTCTTACATCATTCCAACATAGAGACTTAGGAAAAGTAGCACATAGAAAATTTTTAGGTGGTGCGGATGATTTCATTACCATTGTTGAAGATATGCATTTATTCGATCTTAATTCGTCTCCTAAAAAAATTGTTTTATCTCCAATATTAATAAGTGGTATAGACGCTTCACCAATTACAATAATAGCTGAGGTATAAATGTATAATGAAAAATTAAAGCAAAAATTGAAGAATAATGAACTTACAATTGGTTCATGGATTACAATAGGTCACCCTGCAATTGTAGAGATTATGGCTCCTTTAGGTTTTGATTGGCTGACAGTTGATATCGAACATACTTCTATTGATTATTCAACACTACAAAATATGATTCGATCAATTCAATTTTATAATCTTCCTGCGTTAGTTCGGGTATCAAAAAATGATGAAGTCATTATTAAGCGTGTAATGGATATGGGTGCCGATGGCATCATTGTTCCATCCATTAATTCAAAAGAGGATGCAGAAATGGCAGTCAATTTTACTAAGTATCCTCCAACTGGCAAAAGAGGAGTTGGTTTAAGTAGGGCACAAAAATATGGTCAAGGATTTGATGACTATAAGGAGTGGTTAGAAAAAAATGCGGTGATTATTGCTCAAGTTGAACACTATTTGGCAGTTGAAAATATTGAAGAAATCATAACTACCGCCGGAATAGATGGAATAATTATTGGCCCATATGATTTATCGGCTTCCTTGGGTTTACCTGGTGAGTATGATAATTCTATTGTAAAAGGAAAAATAATCCATGTCGAAGAAGTTTGTAAAGTAAAAAACTTTCCTTTAGGCTTCCATGTAATTGATCCTAATATCTATAAGTTTAATGAGAAAATTAGTAGTGGTTATAAATTTTTAGCATTTTCAACTGATTTTTTATTTCTCTCTAATAAAATTAAATCAGAATTAAACCTATTATTAAAATAAATATATCAATTCAATTATAATGAAATTCTTATTTATTGATGCAAGTCCAACAATGATTGCTAAAAATTTGTTGCCTATTGCAGATAAAGTTTTTGAGATAAATACTCAGCATGAATTTGATTTTATTTCTCTTGAGTTGTCTAGCTATACTGACTCAGATAAAGAAACTGAATCTCAATTGTTATTGCAAAAAAATGATAATTATAATTTTTATAAAATGAAAATTAGGGATATAGAAAAAAATATTATTTCTAAAAATTATTCATACATAGTTTTGGGTGGTTATAGATTATTTGACATGTACATTATCTCTATTGCAAATTCATATAATATACCCACAATAAATTTTCAACACGGTTTTGAAATTGATTCTGTTTATTACAAATATCAAATCTTGTTTGAACAAATAAAAAAAGTAATAAAAAATTTAGTTATCTCTTGGTATTTGTGTAGGAAAATTAATACTAGCTTTCTAAAATTCTTGTTACAGTACGGAGAATATTTTTTTTATGGAAATTCTTTAAGAAGTTCTTTATTAGATAACCCAATATTTAGACCAACTATTTTATTTGTTTATTCTGAATACTATATGAAATTTTGGAAAAACAAATTTGGCTTACCTTATGAAATTATGAAAATTATCAGACCGGTAGACTTTAATCAAATTCCCAAAATTAGGAGCTCAAAAAGGCATACAGCTTGTTGTTACTTAACACAGACTCTAGTTGAAGATGGTAGACTCAGTAAAAAATTATTTGATCAATTAATAATCGAAAATTATAAAAAATTAGCAAATCAAATTGATCATCTTATAATAAAATTACATCCTAGAAGTCGTGTTAGTTTGTACGATGAATTATTGCAATTACCAAATGTAACCTTGGTACGTGAGTTTCCAAACTGCTCCGTATATCTCTCACATTATTCCTCAACTTTATTCACTGCTGCATTCTTGTCTTCCTGTTTAATTATACATGAATTACCTGGAAATCCAACTCCCTCTATTTTTCAAGATTTAACGGAAAATATTTTTACTGACATTTCCGATGTAATATCTACTGTCGCAAATAATATTAACTCTGATATGCCTTCTTTTGAAGATGGTGAAAAAATGGTCGACTATATAGCATCTTCAAAGGCTCCTGATGCAATTGAATCAATTTCGGTAACATTAATATCTTCTTCTGAAACTAATTAAATAAATGATATTTCTTTTATGAAAAAAATAATATTCTTGCTATTATTAATGTTCATGAGCGCTTCATTTTTTTTGCCAGACTATTTATGAATTGAGTTATAACACTGACGTCTACAATTTCCTTGAAAGACTATTAAGCAAAAATAAAATTAACATTTTCACAGATATCCGTCCTTTAACCCGGCAGCAAATAGCAGAAAAGCTTTTACAAATTGATAGTCTCCAGTTGACTTCAACTGAGAGTGAACGCTTAGAGTTTTACAAACGTGAATACTTCGAAGAAATAAAATAACTCCAAAGTGATACCACAAGCTATTCAAACTTCTTCGGTGAGACTCCTATTGTTCGCTTTAATTTGTATAAGTTCTATAACGAAAGATATGAATTAACTATAGATCCGGTTATCGTATCGGTTATAATTCTTCGGAGAAGACATACCATCAATTCGAGGGAATTCAGATGCGAGGGAGAATCGCCGCTAACTGGGGTTTCTATTTTAACTATAGAGATAACATCGAGATAAGGGATAATCTTGACAGAAGAAAATTCTTTACCCCCGCAACCGGTGTTCAAGTTTTTAAGAATGAAGAAGATCTTATAGATCTGTTCCTACGAATATTAGTGAAGCTTGGAGTGAGAGAAGATATCCTAAATTTTTTGTGCGCAAATTAATTGATTCAGATGCAGAGGTAAGTGAGACAGCTGTATGGGTAGATTTTTCGTTTGACAATAATTACATTCCTAAAGAAAAACATATATATTTCATAGCAAAGTATGGCGAAGTCGCCAAAAAGCTAAATTCGATGATCAATCAACCAGAAAAATTTTGCCACTCAAAAATCCTATGATCCCAACGGGTATATACAACCTCACTTGAATCGCTGTTTGTAATATTTCTTGAGTTTTATGAACTATTTTATTAATATTATTAATATATAAGGCAAACTTAAAATGAAATCAAAAAGGAAAAAACATAGCGTGCGTGAACCTGAAATAGTGTACCGGGATAATAAACCTGTATCGGTTATAATAGATATTGACAAATACAACGAA
>Ga0114931_10004238_pt1 | contig 17935 bp, 19 predicted proteins | sample 2SBtaG_FD_89579 | JGI IMG/M metagenome (GOLD analysis project Ga0114931, IMG submission 89579) | Deep subsurface microbial communities from Kolumbo volcano to uncover new lineages of life (NeLLi) - 2SBTROV14_V59a metaG | ecosystem: Environmental > Aquatic > Marine > Volcanic | place: Kolumbo...
ACGAGCGTCCAGGGAAGGACTTGCAGCGGGTCTTGAGAAGCCCTTCTGGACATCGAGTTGTCGTGCCCCGTATGCGGACCCACTCGATCAGGGGAAGAGCCAACATGATATTACCGGGTTCACTCGCCATAGACCGTCAGGGTCAGCCGGCGTCTGAAGCCGGATGTCCGGTGTTCCCATAAATATACCCCCTGCCAGGTACCCAGATCGCAGCGGTTACCGGTTACCGGCAGGGTCATATCACTACTGGTCAGCATTGTCCGGATATGCGCCGACATATCATCCGGCCCTTCTGCCGTATGCTTGAATGCGGGATCAGCGTCGGTGACCAGGCCGGCCATGTAATGCTCCAGATCTGACCTGACATCCCGGTCCGCATTCTCGCACAGGACCAGCGATGCACTGGTGTGATGAAGAAAGATATTGCAGAGACCGGTCCCGATTCCGGAGTACTCGACCCGTTCCTGGATCTCTCCGGTAATCAGATAAGTACCGCGCCCGCGGGTTGTCACGATAAAGTTATCCTGGAAAACCATTCACCCGTATTTCCATTGTAGATCACCGTGATAGCGGCCGGCTGACCCGATGCCCGCCTCCGGGAATGTCCTGACTGTTTCCTGGTTATCGGCTGCCGGTCACAGATTTTCCCGGCCCCCGGGACTAGCCTGATTACAGGCATCCAGCCCCTGCGGGAACGGGTTAATGATAACAGGTCGACCACAGACAGAAAGAGTCATGCACTTCAGATCCCTGGCTGGCGTTATCCTCCCCGGACTGCTGATACAGGCTTGCAGCAGCCTGAATACCGTGAACGACGCGGATATGACCTCCCTGCCACACACCGCGGGTCTATACGGTTCCATTGCCGACGCCCCGGAAACGGGCCCGGATCAGGACCATTTCATTGCCTGGATTCCCCGTCAAATGGCACAAACGGCGGCCGTGGCCGAGGCATTGGCCCAGGTTGAATGGGGCAATGCCAGGGAACAGGCCGGTACCCGGCTATGCGCCGGTCAATGGCTGGCAAGCGGCGCAGTAACCGGGCGCATCGGGCCATACCCTGCAACCGCCCCGGACCGGCTGGGAGGCTATTCAGCCTGGTATTATCGGGTCAGCCACAAGCCCGGCATCCGGGGCTGCGCCGGTCATGCGACACAGGATATTTACGCGGCAGTTCAGTCCAACCTGCCGGACTGGATTATCATCCGTACAGCCGGGTCCGACGGCACAGCGAATAACAGGGATACCGTGTCACTGCTCAAGTGATGTCTGCTGCAAATCGCCTGCAACCCCAGAGGCAGTCGGCGCACCTTCCATGGTTACCAGGTCCTTCAAGGTCCTGTTCCCCAGCGCCCCCTGACAGGCATCGTTTAACTCAGCAGTCAACAGATCGACTGATTCGATGGCGGGCAGCTGTCCATCGTTCAGGAACCGGTCTTCGCCGGCCTCACGCACACTGATCAGCATCGCCGCAAGACGCAGGGTCCCAATATCATGTACCGGCAGATAAACCGGCGATTCTTCATTACCGGTTTCAACCAGATACCCGCTTTTGACCAGGATGGCTATTACACCGTGTACCGGCTCCTCCGGCAGGTCCAGACGGGTTATCAGGTCATCAAGATTCCACGGGGGCAGGTTGTAATAGTGATTATATCCAACCAGGTACATCACCTGGAGTGACAAGCGCTCGCGCAGGCGACTGCTCAAGACAAATTTCACCCGGTGCAGCGTCATGTATTGCGGGTGCTGTACGTAGAAAGCAATCTGTGAACCGACGAGCAAAATCAACCAGGACAGGTACAACCAGATAAGCAACAGTATCAATATCGCGAAGCTTGAATAGATAGCGGCATACCGGGAGGACGATGCAATGAACTCGGCAAAGCCCCATCCCGTCGTCTCCCACAATACGCCGGCGATCAATCCGCCAATCATGGCTGCTCCGGGCTCGACCCTGGTGTTCGGAATAAAAATATAGATCAGCGTAAACGCGAGACACACCAGAATATAGGGAACCAGTTTCCCGGTAGCGACCAGCAGGGTGCCAAACGGTTCGATGGCCAGCAACTGCTGCGCAATGCCGGTATTCATAATGGAAGCGGTCAAACCTACCGCACTGAATATCAGCACCGGCCCGACAAGGATAACACTCAGGTAGTTACTGAAGCGCTGCGACAAGGAACGCAGGCGATCAACTTGCCAGACAAAATTGAATGCTGCCTCTATCTTCTGGAGTAGCGCGACAACCGTATAGATCAGCAAGGCAAATCCGACTGAACCGAGCACCCCGACTTTTACATTCTCGACAAAACCGATGACCTGTGCCGTTATCTCGGCACCGTTCGGTCCCAGTGGTGCGAGAAAATTGAACAGCACCGGCTCGATCTTGTTATGTACGCCAAAGCCTTTCAGAACAGAAAAACTGACCGCGAGCAACGGGACGATGGACAACAGGGTTGTGTAAACCAGGCTCATGGCGCGCAGGTTCAGCTGCCCGCCGACCAGCTCTTTCAGCAGCATGTGTACAACACGCAGGACAAAAGCTGTAGCCCGCTGCAGGATATTCAGATCACGCAGATCATCTTCCCAGACAAAATCCCTGAGCCGTGAAACCGTCTTTTGCAGTGTCTGTATCAATGCCGTTCCTGTATGCCTTGCTCCACCATGCGTGCTGTTGCCTGGATTTATCGGCCGCAACATCATGATCTGCTGTTTGCGCGCACGCAGGATCATAGCATTTCGCATGCATGCCAGAGACATCGCCCGCATTAAAGATTTACCCCGTAGTGACGATATTTCCGGGTGCAATGCATGCATACGGAGTAGCGCTGAGGTGAACGACAAATTCGAGGGAAAACAAAGACTAATGATTGTTGATGACTCCAGGGTCATCCGCGTAACTGCACGCAAGATCCTGCGTGACCATTTCGAGACTACCGAGGCGGTGGATGGCGAAGAAGCATGGAAGGTGCTTTCAGCTGAAGAACCCTTCGCACTGGTGGTCTCCGATCTCACCATGCCCCGGCTGGATGGCTTCGGGCTACTGGAACGAATCAGAAGTTCGCACCTGCCACACATCCGCGACCTGCCCGTAATCATCATTACCGGCGCGAATGATACCGAAACCACCATGGACCGGGCGCGTGATGCCGGAGCGACGGATTTCATTGGCAAGCCATTTGATGCCGTTCACCTGCTGGCCAGAACCCAGGCGCATGCAAATTCGCACGCGGTTACGAATCGGCTTATGGAGGAAAACTCGGCGCTTGAAGACCAGTCAGGGGTTGATGCCACGACCGGGCTTTGCAACGAAGTCTGCTTCATGGAACGCGGCTACCAGCAATTGTCATACGCGATACGTCACAACAGCAACCTCGCCATGTTTCGCATTGAAATTGATGGTTTTGGTGAGTTATTCCGGCATTACGGTGAAGCGCTCACCGCGTCAGTTATCAAGGAGATGGGGAGTACGCTTGCTTCGATCATTCGCCAGGAAGATACCGCGGCGCGCACCGGCACAGCCCGGTTCTCGCTGCTGTTACCCGGTATGGACACAGCCGGAATCCGGAACCTGGCAGAACGAATCAACCGCACATTCAGTATCCGCAAGTTCAAATCTGGTGATGAACCTGTGCCGGTCACCATCAGTATCGGTGTCGGCGCACCGAAGATTCGCAGGAATTTCCGCTTCGAGGAATTGCTGACGTTTGCTGACCAGCGGCTGACCCAGGCCATTACCCAGGGTGGCAACCAGATTGTCTATGAAGCAGAAAGTATGCCATCCGAACCCGGGGCAACGGAGAGCGTCATGCCGGTACCGGAACCGGCGGAAACCGGTGCCGCTGACATTCTGCTTCCCGGGTCCGTCACGCTCGGGGAGATCGAGGAAATCTGTCTGTCTCCTGTGGGCGTCTCCGAGCCGTTTCCGGGTGCTGACAAAGCCAGTGCCCCGGCAATCGAGTGTCTGGCCCCCGGGACACCCGAGCCATCAGGCGACCACTTTGCCGGCCCGGTAACAGACAAACAATGTACAATGACGCCAGCCGTGGAGTCCGATCAACCGGTTACTGTCGATGCGGGGACACCCGCTGCTCCTCTCAGGGCCCCTGCCAACGACCCGCTCAATGGACTGGATGATGCCGGGAATTCGGACCCGGTACCGGCAGAGGATGCCGATACCATTATCATCTCCGCACCCTTCTCGGCGCATGCCGCGCCCATGCCCGAGGCATGGGTTGCCAGAAACAAACCGGACGTCGTAGCAAACCCGGATGCCCTGGAGGACGCTGACGGTGAATGTGCAGAGTCAGCTGACCCGGACACACCGACCCGGCGCAAAGGATTCTTCAGGAAAGCACTGGGGCTGTTCGGCTGGCCCCGGTCACGTCGCTGACCCGCCCGCCGGGCCACAGTATATCCCGGATAATCCGCCTTGCGGCATGCTGCAGGCGCCACTGTCTGTCACCGACAGGCAACCCTCCACGCCTCTGCCTTATTGTATAATGACGGGTCAACCCAGGCAGGAGCCCGCCATGCCCTCGTTTGATATTGTCTCAGAGGTCGACATGCATGAAGTCACCAATGCGGTTGACCAGACCAATCGTGAAACAGGCAATCGATTCGATTTCAAGGGAATCAATGCCACGGTCAAACAGACCGCTACCGGGCTTGTCCTGGAAAGCGAGAATGACTTCCAGATCAAGCAAATGCTGGATATCCTCCACAAGAAAATTGCAAAACGCGGGATCGATATTGCCGCCCTTTCCGAGGGAGACATTGAAACCAGCCTCAACAAGGCGACCCTGACCGTGACGATCCGCCAGGGGATTGACCAGGACTCGGCAAAAAAACTGGTCAAACGGATCAAGGGCAGCAAGCTGAAGGTACAGAGCAGCATCCAGGGGGACAAGGTCAAGGTGAGCGGTAAAAAACGCGATGATCTGCAGGAAACCATCCGCATGCTGAAAGAGTCCGGCAATGACCTGCCGCTGCAATATATCAATTTCCGGGACTGACCCGGAACATACGTAAAAACATGCCGCTTTACAGCTACATGTACACGCTAAAGTAGATTAGAATAGCTTCCGTCAACCACCACGAAACGACCAGACAATGACCCAGCCAACCCAGGCAACACCCCGTATACCGACGCAGCACAAGAGCAGTTACAGCTTTGAAGATCTGCTTGAATGCGGTCGTGGCACCTTGTTTGGCCCGGGCAATGCACAATTGCCATTACCTCCCATGCTGATGTTCGACCGGATTGTCAGCATCAATAACGATGGTGGCGCCTACGGCAAGGGAGAAATTATCGCCGAACTCGATATTACACCGGACCTCTGGTTCTTCGAATGCCATTTTGAAGGTGATCCCGTAATGCCGGGCTGCCTGGGACTGGACGCCATGTGGCAGCTGGTCGGTTTCTTCCTCGGCTGGAACGGCGGACCCGGACGCGGCCGTGCGCTGGGAGCCGGTGATGTAAAATTCAGTGGCCAGGTCACTCCCCGCAATCACATTGTAAGCTATCGAATTGATATGAAACGTGTCATCCAGAGAAAGTTGAACATGGGTATTGCTGACGGGACTGTCTCTGTTGACAGGCGTGAAATCTATCACTCCGCCGGTCTGCGTGTCGGTCTGTTTACCTCTACAGAAAATTTCTAGGAACCAGGATATGCGCCGTGTCGTCGTAACCGGTCTGGGCATTGTCTCCAGTATCGGCAATAACAGTCAGGAAGTTTCCAGCTCGCTGCACGCGGGCAGGTCGGGAATTGAATTCGTAAAGGAGTACGAGGAACTGGGCTTTCGCAGCCGGGTTGCAGGTACTGTCAATATTGATATCGAGGAGTTGATAGATCGCAAGCTACGCCGCTTCATGGGCCACAGCGCCGCCTATAACTACATCGCCATGCAGGAAGCCGTTAATGACTCCGGACTCGCGGAAGACCAGGTATCGAATATCCGCACCGGACTGATAGCCGGGTCCGGCGGGGCATCCACTGAAAATGTCTTACAGGCGATCGATTTACTGAGGGAGAAAGGCATCCGGCGTGTCGGTCCGTACATGGTGCCGCATACCATGTCGAGCACCAATTCCGCCTGCCTGGCTACCCCATTCGGTATCCATGGCGTCAATTACTCCATCAGTTCAGCCTGCTCCACCAGCGCACACTGCATCGGCAACGGCTATGAACTTATCCAGTATGGCAAACAGGATATCATCTTTGCCGGTGGCGGCGAGGAACTGCACTGGACCCTGACCCTGATGTTTGACGCCATGGGCGCACTGTCATCCAAGTACAACGACACACCCGAAACGGCCTCACGTCCCTATGATGTGACCCGCGACGGCTTTGTTATCGCCGGCGGCGGCGGCATGGTGGTACTGGAAGAACTGGAACATGCCCGCGCGCGCGGCGCAAAAATCTATGCGGAAATCGTTGGCTACGGCGCCACATCGGACGGCTATGACATGGTACAACCATCAGGTGAAGGCGCCGTGCGCTGCATGCAGCAGGCCATGGAAACAGTGGACCAGCCGATTGACTACATCAATGCCCATGGCACCAGCACTCCGGTCGGCGATATGCGTGAACTGGAAGCCATCGGAACGGTGTTTGGCAACAAAATTCCCGCGATCAACTCGACAAAATCACTCTCCGGCCATTCGCTTGGCGCCGCCGGCGTCCATGAAACGATCTATTCGCTGCTGATGATGCAGGAAGATTTCATCAGCACCTCCGCCAACATCAATGAGCTGGACCCGGCAGGGGCCGGGTTTCCGATTGTGCTTGAATTAACGGAAAACGCCGGGCTGAACACCGTCATGTCCAACAGTTTCGGCTTTGGCGGCACCAACGCTACCCTTGTTTTTCAGCGCATCCGGGAAGACTGACCGTATTGTATCAGTGCTTGTAACGCTGCGGACTACGTGCTTCGCGCCAGCTCTGGAAGGTGGGATACTTCAGGTAGCCCTTGTCCAGCACATAATCCAGAATGTTGCGCAAGCGGTAAAACTGGACGACAGAAGCAACCCGGATGATTTCCCGGCCGTCCCGGTCAAAAACAATCAACGTCGGTGTATAAAAAAGCCCCAGCTGTTCCGCCCACGCCCGTGCCGTGGTGCGCCGGCCTGACGGTGTGATAACCGGGGTATCTTTCCAGATTGACAACTGCACATTTTCGAACTTTGCAATACGCGCCCTGATCTCCGGGTCACCGAGCGGCCCGCTGTGCAATACATCACAGGCATGGCAGTCCCCCTGCTCGAAAAACACCACCAGGGGCTGCTCACCCGGAATACGGCTGCGATCAAGCATGTAGGGACCCGGCGTAAAGAAATCCTCATCAGCCATATCGCCGGGCTCAAAGACCAGCGGCACATCGGCGCGCGCCAGATAGTCCCGAAACGGTTCTTTCCGGTAGTAACCATCCACCACATATTCCAGTGCCGCCCGGAAACGGTACGGCGGGTAATAGCCACGCAGTCGCAGGGCCTCATTGCCCTCAGCATCATAGAAGACCACTGAGGGGGTGAAATTGGTTTTCTCGCGTTCCGAGAACTTGCTCTCGGTCGCTTCGTTGCCTGACAGATCGGTCACCATACGGCTCCCGTGGATATCGATACCGATCATATCGAAATGTTTCTGCAAATAGGTACGTATGTCTTCCAGAGCAAGATCTTTTTCAAGGAAAGCCTTGCAGTAGGCACAATACTCCTGCCCGAAGTAGACAATCAGTCCGTTCTTGCCGGCCTTGCCGGCCTCCCCGATATCTTCCCTCAAATCGAGAAAACTGAGTTTGAACCAGTCCGGGAATTCCAGCGGCACCTCCAGCGGCTGGTCATCGAATGTAAAAAAATCATCGGGCGGCGGCTCACTGGCCGTCCCCCGCCCGGAGCCAAGGAACAGCGGTAACAGGAAGCACGCTGCAAGAAACCGCGGTAACATCATCGTCTGCTCTCTCTGTTGTCAGCTGGTGCCTGCCCGTTGACCACCACAACGTAAAACAGGCAACTCGCTCAATCGGCGCGCCAGGTGGCCTGGCTGGTTTCTGTCTCCCACACGGTCACCCCGGTCACCGGATAACCCTCTCCCGCTACATAGTCAAAGATCATGCGCGCGATGTGCTCGGCCGTGGGATTGAAATCAACGACTTTCACACGTTCTCCGGCCGTTTCGAGAACCGGCAGGACCGGGTCATCCCGGTGCAGCAACAGGGTATGGTCTATTTCCCGGTCAATCCAGCCCCAGACCAGTTGCTTCAGGTCCGTAAAATCCTCAACCATCCCGCGTTCATCAAGCGCATCGCTTTCCAGGGTAATCACGGCGCGGGCATTATGACCATGTAAATGCCGGCACTTGCCCGGGTAATTGATCAGGCGGTGGCCGTAGCAGAACGAAACCGATTTTGATACCTGGTACATAGCGTCAGGCCTTATTCATGGAGTTATGGACGGGTGCTGATCCAGTGCCTGCATTTTCACAGCTAACTGGAATCGTTCCCGGACCGGATTTGCCGGTCCCTGACTGCATTTTATGTAGCCTGAGCATTAATGGCTATACAGGACGACAATAAATTTATTAGAATGGCCACGATGTTTCATACAATCTGTCTCCTGAACCGCATCTGATGGCCGGCATGCCCACATGGACCGTCCTCGGTGGCGGCTACCAGTCCTACCTGAAGGGTAACTATGAGGCAGCCTACGCGGAGTGGCTGCCGCTGGCCGAACTCGGTGATGTCGAGGCACAGTACAATCTCGGGGTCATGTATGACGAGGGCGCCGGCGTCAACCGGGATCTGGCCTGTGCCGTGGACTGGTACCGCAGGGCAGCGGAACAGGGCTTTGTCGATGCCCAGACCAATCTCGGCTTCATGTACTACCATGGGCAGGGCGTCGCGCGGGATTACCAGGAAGCCGCCCGCTGGTTCCAGCAGGCGGCAGATCAGGGGGACACGGAAGCCAAAACCTGCCTGGAACGGGTTTCACGGCAGCTGGACGGTGCACCACCGCACACGGGCGCCTGACACCCCGCACTGCCACTCAAGCAACAGCCACCGGCAAGGCGTTTGGAATCAACCACCTGGCGCCTGGCCAATTCCTGCAATATCTTCACCATTTCTTTATAAATCATGAAGTTGTATACTTATCATTCAAGGTAATAGCAACCGCTGGTGAGCCCCGCGATGAACGAGTCACTGTCAACCCGGCCCGGCCCGATTTTGCTGGATCCGGACTATCCCCTGCCCGGCAGTATCCATCGCCCGGCGTACCGGCCTGGTGAACGCGAGACCCTTATCCGTGAGATCAAGGAACGGATGGAGGCCCGGGATGCCGTACTGGTTGCACACTACTACACGGATGAAGACCTCCAGATGCTGGCCGACGAGACCGGCGGTACGGTCGCCGACTCGCTGGAAATGGCACGCTTCGGTAACACCCACAAGGCCACGACCCTGGTCGTGGCCGGCGTGCGTTTTATGGGGGAGACCGCCAAGATCCTCAATCCCGAAAAGCGGGTACTGATGCCCACACTGCAGGCCGAATGCTCCCTCGACCTCGGCTGCCCGCCCGACAAGTTCATCCCCTTCTGCGATGCACACCCGGACCGTACCGTGGTCGTCTATGCCAACACCTGCGCTGCCGTGAAGGCCCGTGCAGACTGGGTAGTTACCTCCAGCATCGCCGTCGATGTTATTGATTATCTGAAGGCGCGCGGGGAGAAAATCCTGTGGGCGCCTGACCGCTACCTGGGCAATTACGTCCAGCGAGTCACCGGCGCCGATATGCTGCTGTGGCAGGCAAGCTGCATTGTGCACGAGCGCTTCAAGGCCGAGGCATTGCAGAACCTGGCAAAGCATTATCCGGATGCCGCCATCCTGGTACACCCGGAATCACCGGAAGCCGTGATTGAACTGGCGGATGTCGTCGGATCAACAACCCAGCTTATCAGGGCGGCACAGCAACTCGATAACAGCAAATTTATCGTTGCTACCGACAACGGCATCTTCTACAAGATGAAACAGGCCGCTCCGGACAAGCATTTCATGGAGGCGCCGTCCGCCGGTGAGGGCGCTACCTGCGAAAGCTGTGCCCACTGCCCGTGGATGGCAATGAATCATCTCCGCAATCTGGCAGAGGTCCTGAAAAACGGCGCCAACGAGATCCATGTACCCGAAGATATTGGCCGCAAGGCCCTGAAAGCCACCCAGCGCATGGTGGAATTCGCCGCTGCCCGGTAACCACCCCGTGCAAACCGGTGTGTCCGCCAGGTAACCATTGATGTCACAGTGCCCGGGGCGGCTATTTTGGTACCCCGGGTCTGCCGGGAGGAAACTCCTTGAGTATTCCGTCAATGGCTGCATTTATATTTCGGGTGGTTTCTTCCGGTGACTTCGTCGCCCGGATGTAGTCACTGCCCGTCCCGCGCCAGACCAGCTTGTGGTCTGCAGCACTCAGTATATCGATAATCAGTGTCCCTTCCTCGTACTCGCTGACGTAGGTACGGCTTGCATCGCCCCAGCAACAACCGTACGACCCGTGCCAGTAGGACCCGTAGTAATCATTAATGGTATCAACGCGCAATTTTCTGTCGATCGCACCCAGCCAGGTCACATAAACATCCGGGGTGCCGCTATCGACTTTCCGATAACCCTTTGCATCAAGCCGGGCATCTACGGCAGCAACCACTCTGTCATTCAGGAGAGCATTATTGATCCGTACATCCGTACCGGGTGGCATTTCACGAGGCAACCAGGCATACGTGGTGATCGTCCCGAAATCAAAATCCGGGTTATAGTCGACAGACACCTGCAGCGTGGCGCAGGAGGCCAGCACGAATGACAGAGCATATGTTACACAACGAAAATAATTCATTTCTTTACTCGGGTTATCCGCAATATACCGGCGTCACTGACTCTAGCAAAGGTCGCCAGCGAAGAACAGCCATCGATATCCGATAAATCCGCCCTGCCCGGCAAGGCTTCAGTCTGGGACTTTTGGTCAATAGACAACGGAACAACAGCTGCTACACTAACGACGACAGGCTAGCGAGAAGAGATGAAGGACAATGATAGAACGCAGGCAGAAAAGTGATCGGCGCGCCTATCTGGTTAGCAGGGACAAGTCACCCGAAAACTGTCGCCGCCGGTCTCCGGGCAGGCGCTTGAACAACATCATAGTGGAATGGATCCCCATGGGAATTGTCCATTCTCATCCAGGCACAAAGCATGTGTTTAGTCTGACACGACGCGCATACAATCTCCCGCGATAATCGCGGGAGTGTTACAAATCACCTGCTGTTCTCATCAGGCCCGGTAACTCCGGCAGGCATAAGAAGACCCGCCTGACTGATATTTTCACTACGGCCGGTTATTTTTTCCCGGGATCTGCAAGCACACTGCACTTGATCTTGCTGCCGCCGGTACTCGGCTTGATGTTCATGCACCGGTACAGTGAATCTTCCTTCTGAAAATACAGGTACTCGGTGTGTTTGTCAGTGGCAAACGCATGCGATGTACTGACCAGCCGGTACCCGCTGGAGACAAGTTCGAAGGCTGTCATGCCCTTTTGTTTCTTCCAGCCGCCCCCGTCTGCGGCTGCTACGCAATTGACAAGCACCAGCAGCATAAGTCCCGCTATTATCCTGTTCATGTCTCTCCCTTTATGTCAGTTCACATCCCCGACCAGGTGGCTCGGAAAGTATATACATCCAGTCACACCAGTTGATTAATGGTAGCTACGGCTGGATGTGTCTGTACATTCGTTACCCGTTCATGAGGAACCTTCAAGGCCCGCTAACAACCAGGACCAGGCTGAAAAAACGATCCAAACCCGAATCGACAATGCTTATACGAGAATCTTGTCCATGATGACGGTATCCTCGTATTCGAACTCAAGTTTGTCGAACAGTGCTTGCGATGCTACGTTTTTCTCGTCCCGCAAGCAAACAATGAGTAAAAGTCCCTTCTCAGTGATTAATAATATTGGAAGCTAATACAGGTGGCGGCGAGTACTTCGAGCCAGAAACGACACTAGTCCTACGATCTGTAGGAGCGGGCTTGCCCGCGAATCGGGGTTCCATGGATAGTGTTCGCGGGCAAGCCCGCTCCTATAGGAGGTAGACCAGTTGTCGTTATTGGGTTGTCTCTCGTCTTTTCGAAATATCTTAATATAGAATCAGTCTGTAGGACGTGTTACGGCCAATAGTTCCCGCTCCAGAAAACAAAAATGACCCCACAGGTTATAATACTATATTAGCGAAAACTGGGATCTGACCCCTATCCTGCAGCGCATCTTGTTGGTTGACAATCCACAAATCGTGGTTGACAATATATACCCTTTTGGTTGACAAAGTCCAATGACCCGCATCCGAACCCGTGGCGAACAGATTCGCCAATATATCCTGCGCAATGTAGAAAAGCATCCGGGCGATATCGCCCGGATGGCCGCAGAGCGTTTCGGTGTTACCCGACAGGCGATCAACAAGCATGTAAAAATGCTGGTTGAGCAGGGCTCCCTTACTGAAAAGGGAAAGACAAGGAATCGGGTTTATAGTCTGGCACCGCTTGAGAAATGGACCGGTGATTATGTAATTTCAAGCGACCTTGCTGAGGATGTAGTGTGGAGGAATGACGTGAGGTCGCAGCTTGGTGCAATGCCTGAGAATGTGAGTGACATCTGGCACTACGGTTTTACGGAGATGTTCAATAATGCGATTGATCACTCAGGAGGGGCTCGCATAAGCGTAATACTCGAAAGAACCGCGGCCACAACAGAAATGCTACTCATGGATGATGGAGAAGGTATTTTCAAGAAAATCCAGCGTGAATTGAGCCTACTTGACGAGCGCCATGCAGTACTGGAGCTGGCAAAGGGTAAATTAACAACCGATCCTGAAAATCATACCGGAGAAGGGATTTTCTTTACTTCACGAATGTTCGATAAGTACGACATTCTCTCGGGCGGTGTGTATTTTTCGCACAAGTTTTCGGAAGATAAGGATTGGATTCTTGAGAGAGAACGATTTTCATCAGGCACGGCTGTGTGGATGAGACTAAATAATCACACCTCCAGGACAACAAAGAAGATTTTTGACAAATTCACTTCGGAAGACAATTTTGGTTTCACCAAGACAATTGTCCCGGTTCGGCTCGCTCAATACGGAGATGACAAACTGGTTTCACGGTCACAAGCAAAGCGCTTATTGGTACGAATCGACCGCTTTCAGACAGTGATATTCGATTTCAAGGACGTCGATAACATTGGACAGGCATTTTCTGATGAAGTCTTTCGGGTTTTTGCTACGCAACATCCGGATATCGAATTGCATTATATGAATGCAAACTCCGCAGTGAAGAGAATGATCCTAAGAGCACGATCACACCCCATGTAGCCTGGACGGACTTGCTTTGGATGGCTATTCCTGTCTTGCGCAAAGTGACAGCTATGTAATGATCTGTGACCTATTGATTTGCATGTTCATTTGACACAGATTTGTATTTGCGCGTAAACCATCTCATGCCATGCAATTCATCAATCTTTCAAGCAGATGGATTTTCGTTATCGGGTCGAACTTCGATGCAAATGTGTTTCAATATTCTGTGCGCACCGCCCGTATTCATGACCTGAAGCATACCTTTGGTCGTCGCTTGCGAGCAGCCGGTGTATCCTTCGAGGACCGTCAGGATCTGCTGGGACACAAATCGGGACGTATTACGACGCACTACTCGGCGGCGGAATTACAGAACCTCATCGAGGCCGCCAACCGGGTGTGCGAACAAAAGTCCCGTAATGGTAGTACTGCGCAGAGCCTAGCCGTTCAGAAGCCATTGCAACAGGCTGATTCTAAAGGTCTATTTGGTAGCTACGGGTGGACTTGAACCACCGACCCCAGCATTATGAGTGCTGTGCTCTAACCAGCTGAGCTACGTAGCCAGAATTTGAAGGACGGGAATACTAGCACAGGGTGGCGCTGATCGCAGTAGCGCTCCCGGCAAGGGCACCGGTCCTACACGTTGAACCGGAAGTGCATGACATCGCCGTCCTTAACGATATAATCCTTGCCTTCCAGCCGCAATTTCCCCGCCTCGCGTGCGCCGTGTTCGCCATTGCAGGCAATAAAGTCTTCATAGGAAACGGTCTCGGCGCGGATAAATCCCTTTTCAAAATCGGTGTGAATCTCGCCGGCCGCCTGCGGGGCAGTCGCGCCAACGGGCACCGTCCAGGCGCGCACTTCCTTCTCACCGGCGGTGAAATAGGTCTGTAGACCGAGTAACCGGTAACCGGCACGTATCACCCGGTTCAGCCCCGGCTCATCAAAACCCAGCTCTGCCAGGTATTCCATACGCTCCGTCGTATCCAGTTCGACCAGCTCGGCCTCAATGGCCGCACACACGGCTACCGCCTGTGCTCCCTCTGCATCAGCCCGTTGCTGAACTGTCTCCAGGTAGGGATTGTTTTCAAATCCGTCTTCCCTGACGTTAGCGACATACATCACCGGCTTGGCTGTCAACAGGTGCAGATCATAAATGGCTTGCTGCTGCTCGTCATCCAGACCCATTGTAATAACCGGATTCCCGGCATCGAGGTGATCACGCAGTGTCTCAATGACGACCAGTTTTGCCCTGGCATCCTTATCGCCGCTCTTCGCCACCTTGGCAACCCGGTTGGTGGCCTTTTCCACCGTTTCCAGGTCCGCCAGGGCCAGCTCGGTATTGATGACCTCGATATCACGCAGCGGATCGATGCTGCCACTGACATGCACGATATTCTCGTCATCGAAGCAGCGCACCACCATGCAAATGGCGTCGGTCTCGCGGATGTTTGCAAGGAATTTGTTGCCAAGGCCCTCGCCTTTCGAGGCGCCCGCCACCAGGCCGGCAATATCGACAAACTCCATGGTGGTATTGAGAGTCTTCTGCGGCTTGACGATCGCAGTCAGTGCATCAAGGCGCGGATCAGGTATCGGCACAATGCCGACATTCGGATCGATGGTACAAAACGGATAGTTTTCCGCCTGTATCCCGGCCTCGGTCAGGGCATTGAACAGGGTGGATTTGCCGACATTAGGCAAGCCAACGATGCCGCATTTAACGCTCATTTCCAACCAGGCTCTATGCCAGAGAAATGACAGGGGTAAAAAATATTTCTGACATTTACCCAGTGTCCCCGGTAATCTCTGTGGCCGAATTTTTTATTCATTTGCTGCCGAAGTCCGCCATGTGCAATTCCTGCATGGCCGTGTCGGTCTTGCCGTCGATAATATCCGGCAGTAACTGCAGTGCCAGTTCAATAGCACTGTCTATCGCATCACGGTCCTCTCGCGTTGCCGGTTTTAGCACATGACCGGTCACATCATCCCGATGTCCGGGATGACCGATACCGATCCGCAACCGCAGAAAGTCATTACCTCCGAGCTGCGCTACCAGGTCGCGCAATCCATTATGACCACCATGTCCCCCGCTTTTCTTGAGTCTCACCACGCCGGGCTCCAGGTCGAGATCATCATGTACCACAAGAATCGCCTCCCGGGGTATCCGGTAGAAACCGGCCAGGGTGGCCACCGGTGAACCGCTACAATTCATGAAGTCCATCGGTTTCTGCAAGCGGCAGTCATGGCCCTGTATTCCGCAACGGGCCACATCGCTTTTGTATTTACTCTCGTGATGAAACAGCGCGGCATATTTCCGGGCGACGGCATCCACAAACCAGAACCCGGCGTTATGCCGGGTCTGGTCGTACTTTGCTCCGGGGTTACCCAGCCCGACGACGAGCTGTATGGCAGCCAACCATCAATCCTCTAGCCGTCTGATTTCTCGCCGTCACCGGCATCTCCGGCTTCCTCACCACCTTCAGCCGCATCCTCGCCTTCGGCAGGAGCTTCCTCAACCTCTTCCTCGACAACCCGTTTGACGTGGACGGAAACCACGGCCAGATCGTGTCCTTCCCCGCGGGCCAGATCAAGCAGCGTGACTTCCTCCGCCACCTTGAGGTCGGACAGGTGCAGTGCATCACCGATTTCCATGCCGGAAATATCGACCTCGATATATGCCGGCAGGTCCTTCGGCAGACATTCGATCTGGACTTCCGTGAGATCATGCGAAACCAGTCCGCCGGCCTTGACGCCCGGTGATGTATCTTCACCGACAAAGTGTAACGGTGCGTGGGTCTTGAGTTTCTCGCTAGCACTGACCCGCTGCAGATCCATATGCAGAATAGACGGCTTGCTTGGATGGCGCTGCAAATCGCGCAGGATGGCCTGGGTTTTGCTTTTCCCGATCTTGATCGTAAGGATATGCGAGTAAAAGGCCTCGTGTTCCAGGTTACGGATAATCTCGTTGTGAAACAACGCCAGTGATTCCGGATCTTGCCCGCCGCCATACAGGATGGCGGGAACCTTGCCGGTATGACGCATACGGCGGCTCGCACCTTTACCTGTATCACTACGCGGCTCTGCATTTAGCTCAAAGCTGATAGTCATGTTATTCTCCAAATAGCTGCCTTGCGGCACTGTTGTTGCGCCTTTCCCGCGACCAGGCAAGGCAGGGTGCGGAGCATGCCTCAGTCGAGGATAACTCCGCGTTTGTCGCCCTCTCCCTTGAGGGAGCGGGATTACAGAGACTCAATCCATATACAACGAACTGACCGATTCCTCGTCACTGATGCGACGCATGGTCTCGGCCAGCATGGCAGCAATACTCAGCTGCCGAATCCTGTTACAGTTCCCGGCATTCTCGCGTAACGGGATGGTGTCCGTCACTACCAGTTCATCAAGCTCTGACGCCTTGATGTTATCCACCGCCGACCCCGACAGCACCGGGTGCGTACAGTAGGCCACCACCCGCCTGGCGCCCTGCTCTTTCAAGGCCAGCGCTGCCAGACACAGGGTGCCTGCGGTATCGACGAGGTCATCGACCAGCACGCAGGTGCGACCCTTGACCTCGCCAATAATATTCATCACCCGGGCCTCGTTCGGCTGTGGCCGGCGCTTGTCGATAATGGCCAGGTCGGCATCATCCAGCCGCTTGGCAAGCGCCCGCGCCCTGACCACCCCGCCCACATCGGGTGACACCACGATGAGGTCCGGATATTTCTGGCGCCAGATATCGCCCAGCAATATCGGCGAGGCATACACATTGTCGACCGGGATATCGAAGAACCCCTGGATCTGGTCCGCATGCAGATCAACGGTCAATACCCGGTCAGCCTTCACCTTGCCAATCAGTTGTGCAACCACTTTCGCAGTAATCGGCACCCGTGCGGCGCGCGGCCGGCGGTCCTGGCGGGCGTAACCGAAATACGGGATCACCGCAGTAATGCGCCAGGCCGACGAGCGTCGCAGCGCATCGATCATGACCAGTAACTCCATCAGATTGTCATTGGTCGGTGCACATGTCGGCTGCACAATGAAAACATCCTTGCCACGGACATTTTCCATAATCTCAACCTGGACCTCGGCATCACTGAAACGGTCCACGATGGCATTACCGAGCTGCAGCCGCAGCTTGGTGACGATTTCCTGCGCCAGCTTCGGATTCGCATTGCCGGTGAACACCATCATGCGGGTGTTGTCTTCGGAGGCTGCCATACGGTTCATCATGTGTCAGTCTACGGTTCAAATCCTGCCGGTTAAGACCTCAGCGTCATTGTAATGGCTGGGGCGGCAGGATTACTCGTCGCTGCGCTCCTCGCCCCTCCGGGACCGGCGCCGCTTCGCTTGCGCCGTTCTCTCGCGCTGTCGCGCTCAAGTCGAACCTTACGGTTCAAATCCTGCCGGTTAAGACCTCAGCATCATTGTAATGGCTGGGGCGGCAGTATTACTCGTCGCTGCGCTTGCGCCGTTCTCTCGCGCTGTCGCGCTCGAGTCGAACCTTACGGTTCAAATCCTGCCGGTTAAGACCTCAGCGTCATTGTAATGGCTGGGGCGGC
>Ga0114931_10004239_pt1 | contig 17931 bp, 19 predicted proteins | sample 2SBtaG_FD_89579 | JGI IMG/M metagenome (GOLD analysis project Ga0114931, IMG submission 89579) | Deep subsurface microbial communities from Kolumbo volcano to uncover new lineages of life (NeLLi) - 2SBTROV14_V59a metaG | ecosystem: Environmental > Aquatic > Marine > Volcanic | place: Kolumbo...
AAGTCTGTTCAAATAGTCTATTTTATAAATTTTTATCCACTCTTATTAGTTTATGAAGCTTGCAGTTTTATACTCTGGAGGAAAGGATTCAACATATGCTCTTCTCAAAGCAAAAAAAGAAAATGAGATTGTTTGTCTTTTAAATGTGAAATCAAAAAATAATGAGAGCTATATGTTTCAAAGTGCAGCAAATAACATTTTAGAATTTCAATCAAGTGCTTTAGAAATCCCATTATTACAAAAAGAAACCCTAGGAGAAAAAGAATTAGAACTTGAAGACTTGAAAAAATTAATAGAAGAAGCAAAAGAAAGATACAAAATTGTAGGACTTGTAACTGGTACGATTAAAAGTGTATACCAATCCTCTAGAATACAAAAAATTTGTAATGATTTAGATTTATGGTGTTTTAATCCCTTATGGCAAATTGATGAAGAAGAATATTTAGAAGAATTATTTGAAAACAATTTTGAAGTAATTATTGTAGGAATTGCTGCATATCCATTGACAAAAGATTTCTTAGGGAAAAAATTAGACAGAAAGCTAGCAAATAAATTAAAAGAATTAAATGTTTCTCAGATTGGTGAAGGTGGGGAGTTTGAGAGTTTTGTAATTAATTCCCCGGTTCACAAAAGAAAATTAGAAATTATTGATTCAGATAATAATATGACAGGAGAGAACAGTGGCGAGTTAGTAATTAAAGAGGTTAAATTGAAATGAAAATTCTTTTAATCTCAACATGCAAACACAAACTCCATGAAGAAGAATTTGTAAAACCCATAGTTCAGATTTTAAAAAAAGAAAAAAAAGAATTTGAAATACAACACTATACTAAACTAAGTAATTTAGAGGAATACTCTCATATAATAATTTGTGGAACAGCCCTAAAAGACAATGCATATATTAAATACAATTTTGATTGGATTAAAGAATTCAAAAAACCAATCCTTGGAATTTGTGCAGGTTCACAAATAATTGCAAAAGTATTTGATGAAAAGATTTTAGATGGACAAGAAATAGGAGCAGTTCAAGTTAAAAAAATAAAAGAAGACAAAATAATCGAGAATATAAATTTAAATGAGATTTATTGTCTGCATAATAAATATTCCAGAGTTCCAAAAGGGTTTAATTTAATTTTGAAAACAACTCATCCTCAGCTATTTAGAAATTATAATGTAATTTGTTGTTTATTTCATCCTGAGGTTAGAAACGAAAATATTATACTAAATTTTTTAAATATTTAAATATAATAACTATTATGGTACAAACAATATTTGAAAAAATAGTAAAAAGAGAAATACCTGCACACATCGTGTATGAAGATGAAAAACATCTTGCATTTTTGGACATAGCACCTTTGGTAAAGGGACACACATTAATAATTCCTAAAAAGTGCTATGAAAACATCACAGATATGTCAGAAGAGGATTATGTAGAATTACAAAAAATTGTCTTAAAGCTAGTAAAACATTACAGAGAAATCTTTAAAGTTAAAATAGGGACATTAGTTTATGGACTTGATGTCCCACACGTTCATATCCAGATCTTTCCAATAACTGAAGAGCTAGATGTTTTTGATTTTTCAAGAACTAAGAAATATTTAGATAATGAAGCAGAAAACTATGTTAGTAAATTGAGATTTTAGAAGAAACGTAACTTTTATAAATTCTAATTTTAAAAGTATAATATGGTCGATTTTTGTGAGAAATGCGGAGCGATAGTAATAGGGAAAAAAGGAGAGAAAGTAGAATGTCCTGCTTGTGGAGCAAAGCAAAAAACTAATTTTAATTTTTCGCTCAAAGAAAAAATCAAAAAAGTTGAAGAAAAAGAAGTTCTAGACACAACAAAAACTGTTGAAATTCACCCTAGAACCCCTGTGGAATGTCCTCAATGTAATCATAATGAGGCTTATTATTGGACAAAACAAACAAGATCGGGCGATGAACCTGAAACTCAGTTTTTTAAATGTGTTGAATGTGCACACCAGTGGCGAGATTACAAGTGAACTATAACTCTAGTACATACCTTGAGTTTCCATAATTTCTGAAATTAAATCCTCTTATCACTTGATAATATAATCTCTCTATTTTTTCCATAGTGTCTTGAACCCTTCTACCTTGTAATTGTCCTTGTTCTTCTATGCCAATTCCAGAAATTTCATCTAAAGAAAGAACAACTCTTAAGAGATTAGCATTTTGTGCAAAATATATTAAATCACCAACTAAAGCAAGATTCGCAAATACCCCTTTATTTTCGATATATCTTTTTTCTCCTCTTTGAATATATGATATGCCAATAGAACTTTCCTCCTCCAATAATCTAAAACCTACTGTAGCTCCTTGCCTTATTCTTAAAATCTCCCCTTTTTGTTTTCTTGCTTCAAGAATAAGCGCAAATTGGGAAGAAAAAGGTATTTGAGCATCAATGTTGATTGCTTCAGAGGTATCATTATCAAAATATCTAAAAGATTTATTTCCCTTACATACACATACAAAATGAAAATTACTAAAATCATAACTTTGATTTTTTGAAGGCATAAATCTTTTTTCTAATGTTCTTCTTTGTTTATTATATGAATCAACATATGATTGAAAATTTATCATCTAAATCAAAAATCTAAAATATTTTTTAAATATTATCAATCAAATCCAAAGTTTTATCACCAATAAAAGTTGTTTTCTTAAATTCTTCTAAAAAATCTTCTCCAATCGCTTTTGCCCCCTGCAGACATATGTTCACATAATCCATTTGTTCTGAAGAATCGAAAATAAAATCATATGCATCGTGATGCAGTGCACGAAAGGTATAACCTTTATGCAAGTTACCTTTGTAGTCTTCAATTTCAACTTTAATTAGTTCGTATAAAATCTCTCTTTGTTTTAACTCATCAAGATGTTCTAAATTAATTTCAGAACAGATTCCATTTACTTCTTCGTTAAATTCACTTTTCTCAATATTAAGCATTGCAACAGGAATATTTTTTATAGGGCAGATTCTTCTTTTTGCACGAAGATTAAAAACTCTAACAAACCCCTTTATTTTTGCAGGGAATAAGTTAAAAGCGTATGGAACCGTTTTTCTAAGAGATTTCTCGTTAATTAAAGAACCGTACCCAAATATTTTAATTGTTTTCATTTATCTTTATATTTATGAAATTTCCACAGGGATTCCTTTTTTTATTTTTTCTCTAATTGATAATATATCATCATTATACATTCTAATACAACCAGAAGTAACTCTTAGTTCATTATAAGAACTCCCATGAATTCCTATTCCTCTAAGTTTATTTTTATATTTTATATCAAAACAGATAAAACATGGTCCTAGGCAAATAGGAGGATCTCTCTCATCTTGTGTAAATACAGCTTCACAAATTTCCTTAGGTTTTCTAATAAATTGTACACAACAAGACTTATTTTTTGGTGTTTTTTCATCTCCATCAAAACCTTCACCTTCCTTAGAAAACCCTTTTTTTCCTATTTCTATTGGAAACTCTAAAATTATTTCAGGAGCATCTGTAATAAAAAAAATTTTTTTAGTTTCAACATTTACAACGATTTTGATAATTTCTTTACTTTCTATCTCTTTAATTGTTAAATTATTGCTCAAAAAAGGATTTTCAATATTACCTTTTAATTTATAGCCAATAGGTTCAGTCATTAATAAAAAATTAGAATTAGAATTAATAAATTTTTCTATTTCTACTTTTTCTTATCAGGCTTTTTATTGTCTTTTTTTTCAGTAGCTTCAGCATCAACTACTTTCTCATCTGAATCTTTACTCTCTTATTCAGGATTTTTAGCTCCTGCTGCTTGTTGTTCTTGCGCCATCTTTGCATACATTTCTTGAAAAACACCTTGAGCATCTTTGTTAATTTCTTCCATTAACTTCTTCATATTCTCAACATTTCTTTTTTCTTTTTTCAATTCTGAATCTAGTTCACTGATTTTAGTCATTATTGGCCCAACTTTCTTTTGATCAACTTTATCTTTATTTTCTTCAAATGTTTTTTTCATTTGATATACAAGTTGTTCAGCTTGATTTACAGTTTCAATTTCTTCTTTTCTTTTTTTATCCTCTTCAGAGTGTTTTTCTGCATCTTCTTGCATTTTTTTAATTTCTTCATCAGATAAATTTGTTGATGCGACAATTTTAATAGACTGTTCTTTTCCTGTTCCCATATCTTTTGCAGAAACATTTACGATTCCATTTGCATCAATATCAAATGTAACCTCAATTTGCGGCACACCTCGTGGAGCAGGAGGAATTCCTTCTAAATTAAATGAACCGATTACTTTGTTGTCTGCAAACATTGATCTTTCACCTTGTGCAATTCTAATTGTAACGGCACTTTGATTATCTTCTGCAGTGGAATAAACCTGTGATTTTTTAGTTGGTATTGTTGTATTCTTATCAATCATTTTTGTAAACACACCACCAAGTGTCTCAATTCCTAAAGTTAAAGGAGTCACATCAAGTAATAGAACATCTTTAACCTCTCCTGCTAAAACACCTCCTTGAATTGCAGCACCAAGTGCAACAGCTTCATCAGGATTTACAGACTTATCTGCATCTTTTCCTGATAATTCTTTAACTAATTCTTGAACTGCCGGAATTCTTGTTGAACCACCAACTAAAAGAATTTTATTAATTTCTGATTGCTTTAGTTTTGAGTCTTTAATTGCCTGTTCTGTTGGCTTTCTTAATTTATCTAAGATTGGTGAGAGTAACTCATTGAATTTTGAACGAGTAATTTTCATCTCAAGATGTTTTGGACCTTGAGCATCTGCTGTAATAAAAGGTTCTGAAATATCAGTTTCAAGTTTTGAAGAAAGTTCAATTTTTGCTTTTTCTGCAGCAGTTTTTAGTCTCTGTGCAGCTTGAGCATCTTCTCTTAAATCAATTCCATTTGTTTTCTTGAAATCTTCCGCAATATAATCAATCAATAATTCATCTACATTATCTCCACCAAAGTGGTTGTCTCCAGCAGTTGATTTTACTTCGAAAACACCATCATCAAGTTCTAGAATAGATACATCAAAGGTTCCTCCTCCAAAATCAAATACTAAAACATTGTGAGAATCTGCTTTATCAATTCCATAAGCAAGTGCAGCAGCAGTTGGTTCATTTATAATTCTTTCAACTTCAAAACCTGCAATCTTTCCAGCATCTTTTGTTGCCTGTCTTTGTGAATCACTAAAATAAGCAGGAACAGTAATTACTGCTTTTTTAATTTCTCCTCCAACATAATTCTCTGCATCTTTTTTTAATTTTGCAAGAGTCATAGCTGAGATTTCTTGAGGAGTGTAATCTTTTCCATGAATGCTAACTTTATAATCTTCACCCATGTGTGTTTTTATAGAACGCACAGTTTCATTTGGTTTTATGATTGCTTGTTTTTTTGCACTTTCTCCAACCACCCTCTCACCATCTTTTGTTATGTGAACAACTGAGGGTGTTGTTCTAGCTCCTTCTGCATTAGGAATAACTGTTGCTTTTCCTCCTTCTACAACCGAAATACATGAATTTGTAGTACCAAGGTCAATTCCAAGGATTTTTTCTTTACTTGTTGTTTCTTTTTTTGCCATTTTCGTATTTTTTCTCAAATTTTAAGCTTTTGATAAAATAAATAAGGGAATATTATTTATAAAAGTTACGATTTTTTCTCAAAAAAGGAAAATATGAATATGTTTTAGGATTTGATATAGAAGAGAACAATTTTCAAAGAAAACTAATAAGATTAAAGAAAGCTCTAGGTGAAATCTATCATTTTATTTCTATTTTTTTAAAATATTTTTATATAGAGAAGAATCTCTTTGTGTTCTAAGCTCACTTTTTATCTGCAAATATTTTTTTTTGTATGGTTACTGTGTTAATATTATATAAATATATAACAGGTACTTTTGAACGTAATTCTAAGATTCTAATTGAACTTATCAGATAACTAGAAAAGTATTTAAAGTTTTAAATTGGAGTATATTTATGAAGAAAGATATAACAAATCAATTCTTTGATTTAAATAAACTTCCAGCAGAAGAAGGCATTTTAGTTTTTCCTATTTCTATGAGTAGAATTTCAAATTCCCAAAACGCAAAAAATTGTTTTGAATATATGAAAAACTTCAGTCCAAATAAAATAATTAAACCTATTGTTGGATTAAATTTTATTTATACAGATCTTTTATATTTGAATTTTAGTGAAAATGCAATTGACATAAAAAATAAATTTATGCCTTTAGCCTCATATCATAAGAATGAATTTTTGAAAATTTTATCGAGAAATCCGATTTTCATTCAAAAAGCATTTTCTTTTATAACTTGGAGTCAAATTTATTTAGAATCCAAAGATTTTATTGGTTTGTTTGGAAATTTGAAGAAAATTTATTCAAAAGATAAAGAATTTCAAAAATATGTGAAAGAAGATTCAAACTCAATTGGAAAAACTAATTTAGACGACAATCAATTGAACTTTTTTTTAGAAGAGAATTTAATGTCTTATTTAATTTTGAAAGGTAAAGTTAGATTAAGTAATAATTTTATTCAAGGACATGAAAAATGGATACTTTATTGTTATCCTGGAAAGCCATTAAAATCACAAATATATTTATTTCAACAGAATTTTTTTGGTTTAATGAATAGAAAAAATAAATACGAAGATTGTTTCTATGATTTAGAAGAAAAAAAGTTATATGATTTTAAAAGAGTTGATTTGAAAACACTTCAATTGTAAAACAAAAGCCCCTCTTTTTAGATAGTCTCACTCATTTCATTTGTTTGGAATCTTAGAACTTCTTCGTTCATTTGATTCACTTAGTGAACTCTCTCAAAACAGGTATGAGACATAAACTTTTTTTAGCCTTTTAACTTACAAGTATTTTACTCAATAATAGCTTTTTCTGCAACAGCAGTATCACTTTTAGAATAATAAACAGGATACGGATTTTTTTTAGGCATTTCATATCCTAAATCAATTTCTTTAATTTTATCTAGAGTCTTAATATCATTTGCAACGACTTTTCCTTGTGAAATTGTATACAAAACATCATCCATGTACAAACTTCTTTGAACAGAATAAGGAGAACTATACCAGTAATAATTCCCTTCTTCTTTTTCTTTGTGGGTTATTTTTCCTTTAAATTTAATTTTACCATCCACTGTTATTTCAAAAACATATGCTCCTTGAAAATAATTTCTTTCTGAGTAATCATCTTTCTCACTCAAATCTTCACGAACTGGAACTATAAGCATTCTCTTTGATTCGCTAAACAAAAATGCCTTATGGTCATATAATACAGGAGTATCACTCCATCTTCCACCAATAACATATTTGTCAATTTCTTTTGGATTTTTAAAATCAGAGACATCAAATAAAGAAACTTTAACACCATCAGTGATTACTCTGCCATTATCTAACTCTTTTGTTTCTTTTCCAATTCCTATTAAATAATTATCTCCGTAAGGGTGCAAGTATGAGCTATACCCTGATATTTTCAATTTTCCTAATACTTTTGGTTGTTCAGGTGTAGACAAATCAATTACAAAAAGAGGATCAGTTTGTTTGAAAGTTACCATATATAATTTATCCCCAAGAAATCTTGTAGAATATATTCTCTCACCTTCTGCAAGCCTTTCAATCCAGCCCACATACTCAAGATCTTTATCAAGAACATAAACATTACTATAACTATGAGAACCCTCACCTCTAATCCAATAAGATTTTGTCGTAGCAACTCTTAGATAGCCGTCCTTTTCATCCATTGAAAATTGATTTAATAAATTTCCATCAACTTCTCCTTTTGCAAGATAATATATTTTCCCTTCTTTTATTGAGAACTTTTGAATTACAGTTTTTCTTAATTCAGCATTTCTTTTATCATTGTAATCTCTAGTATTTTCTTCAATTATATTTGTGAATTTTTTTTGTTCTTTTTCATCTAAAGAATTGTAATACTGTTCAAGTGTTAAAGCTAATGCTTCTTTGTCTTTTCTAGTCAAATGTTTTGAAAAAATTGCTCTTTTTTCTTTATCAATTCCAGGAAGGATTACTTCTTTAAATCTTTCAAACACGTCCTCTGTAATTCTCTTCGGATATGCAATATATATGTTGTTTTTTGACACGTAGAGAGTTGAACCATATTCTAATAAATAATTTTCAGTTGTATACGAATCAGGATTCTGAAGAGAAACACTAGTTATTGTATAATAAACTGAGGAGGGTTTAATATCAAAATAGTAAATGTCTCCTTGTGCAATTCTAAGTCCGTCTTTGTATAGCACAGGCGTCGTAATACCTTCATTGGAATTCATATTCTTTTGTGAAAGAAAATAAACATAATCACCAACAACTCTTGCATCATAATATGAACCTGTAACTTTATATTCTTTTTCTAAAGTCGGATTTTCTTTATCTATTATAGAAAATATTTGAACAACAGTTTGTGGTTCATAATAGGGATATGGAATCAAGCTTTCAGGTGAGACTTTAAATAGTTCACTAGAAGCCTGCCCTATAACTACAAGTTTGTTCTTGTAAATAAAAAGTTCTTGGATATTTATATCTTGGTCAAATTTAATCTCAGAGAGTACACTTGCATTTTTGGCAGGATAAGCATCTAATATTAATACCTTTTTTTGTGAAATTGTGTAAATATATTTCCCATCATTTTTTACAATATCTGCTTCATCAACACCTTCAACTTGTATATTTGTTGTTGAGTAATCTGTAGCATAATTATTAGTTGTGGAATCAGATTTCAATGTCGCTTCAGAAGCCACACTATCTCCATCTCTTGAGAGTGATTTCTCTAAAATTCCCCCTGAACCAACATTTCTTTGTTGAGTAATTTGAGCTTTAAGTATTAATTCTTTAAGCTCTTTGATAGAGTTTATTTTCTTCAAATCAAGAGTTGTATTTTTTTCATTATTATAATTATTATCATCATCATTATTTAGATCTGAATTATTACTATGAGTGTTTTGATTAACACTACAAGCACCCAGAAATAGAAGTGCGAACACCATAAATATGGAGATTATTTTTTTTACCATGATATGTAAATGTTATGTTTTTTTAAATACTTATCTTAGACTTCAATTTCAATTGAAGTAATTTCTTCGTACATATTTTATTATAAAGTAAACAATTAAAGCAAATATTGTGCCACTTATAAACATTAAATAGGAGTTATTAAGGATTAATTGAAAAAAAGACAAAGAAGGTTCTGATGAGAGTATTTTTGTACTCTCTTTTAATACTACATCAGCTGAAACCATTTTTGCAGACAAACTATTTTGAGAAGGAAAATCATTTGCAAAGAAAAAAACAATTCCTGCTCCAGCAATTGATACAAATAAAGTTGGAATTATATTTTTTAGTTGTTCTAAAAACCCTTCATCGCTGTTTTTTGGAGCAATAATTATGTATTTATTTGTCAGATTGTAATGTCTTACTTCTTTTCCTTTTTCAGAGTAATGATATTTTTTCCATTCTAAAAGTCTTGCTTTTTTTAATTGTTCTAAATTATAATGTATTGTTGAAATTGCAACATCTAAGTCTTTTGAGATTTGAGTCTCTGTAGCATCTTCTTTTTCACTTAGATATTTGAGAATTTTTTTTGCCGTTTTACTTGAGACAATATTTGCAATATCCTTTGCTCTATCATCTTCTAAAGATAATAGAAGAAAATTGTTCTTTGACATAAAGTATAAGTAGATTAAATTATTTATAAAGTAATTGTAAACTTCAATTATAGTTGTAGTTATATTAAGAAAAATATCTAATTTTTAATACAAAAAGAAAACTCATGCACCAGACTTCCCAATTAAATTCTTCATAAATAATTCCCCAGCTTTATATGAACTTCTAACAAAAGGACCAGATGCAACATATAAGAAACCTATTTCTTCTCCTATTTGTTTGTACTCTTCAAATTTCTCAGGAGAAACCCATTCTTTAACTTCTAATACTTTGTTTTTTGGTTTTATATATTGACCGAGTGTAAAAACATCACATCCTACTCCTCGCAAATCTTTCATTGCTTGAATTACTTCCTCTTTTTCTTCTCCAACACCAACCATTACAGACGACTTCGTAAAAATATCTTTGTTTTGTTTTTTCACATATTCAAGGACACTTAGTGATTGTTTATAATTTGCTCTTAGATCTCTTACCTTTTTTTGAAGTCTCTCAATTGTTTCAATATTATGCGCAATAACATCAGGTTTGGCATCAATTATTTTTTGTATATCCTCTTGCTTTCCTTGAAAATCTCCAATTAATACTTCAACCATTGTGTTGGGAGTTCTTTTTTTAATTTCTCTTATGCATTTAGCAAAGTGCTCAGCACCGCCATCTAACAAATCATCTCTATCAACAGAGGTAATAACTGCGTAGTCTAATTCCATCTCAGCAATGGCATCTGCCAATTTAATTGGTTCAAAAATATCTACTTCTTGTCCTTTGGCATTCGTTTTAATTGCACAAAACTTACATCCTCTTGTACACGTATCTCCTAACACCATAAATGTTGCAGTGCCTTCATTATGCCAACATTATGCCATGTTTGGACAATTTGCCTCTTCACAAACGCTAACTAGTCCTCTCTTTCTAAGAGCAGTTTTTATTTTAGAAAAATCATTATCAAATTTAGGTTTAATTCTAAGCCAATCAGGTTTACTTTGATTTGTCTGTACAATATTCACTATTAGATTATAGATTTAATCTTTTTAAAAATATGTTAATATTTTAAGGTGTAAACTAAATACAAAATGTTAAATATACCTACTGAAAATTATTAATACATGAAACTAAAATCAACTAAAATTGTTAAGGTACCAAATGGCAAACTCCTTAGAGTTGATGTTGAATTTGATAAAAAAAATATTCTTAATGTTAAAATCACAGGAGATTTTTTCTTGCATCCTGAGAATACCATTGAACTTTTTGAAAAGAAAATAAAACAAATCCCGACGAAATTTGATTGTGATAAATTAATTAGAACTCTAAATAAAATAGCCGTGGACAACAAAGCACAACTAATAGGAATTACAACAAGAGATATAATAAAAACTCTCGAGGAGGCCATAAATGCAAAAAGTTAGATTAATTAAAACACAACAATTTGATGCGTATATGAATATGGCTCTAGACGAGGTTATTATGCACGGGCTTAAAGAGAAAACTTCACCTCCTACAATTCGTTTCTACACATGGTCGCCAAGTGCAATTTCAATAGGATACTTTCAAGGTCTTCATAATGAAGTTGATGTTGAGAAGTGCAAAAAGGAAAAAATAGATATTGTTCGAAGACAAACAGGAGGTGGAGCTGTTTTTCACCAAACAGGAGGAGAAATAACATATAGTGTAATTTTACCAATTGATAAAGTAAATAAGAATATTATAGAATCATACAAAGAAATAACAGTACCATTAATTCAAGCTCTAAAAAATCTAGGAATTGATGCCACATTTAATCCCATAAATGATATAATAGTTAATGGTAAAAAAATTTCAGGAAATGCTCAAACAAGAAGAGAGGGGATTTTTCTGCAACATGGAACACTTCTTTTTACAGTTGATGTTGAAAAGATGTTCTCATTATTAACGGTCTCCAAAGAGAAAATTGCTGACAAGTTAATAAAAAGTGTGAAAAAAAGAGTAACAAGTATAGAAAAGGAAAATAAAAAAATATCTTTTGAAGAAGTAGAACGAGCACTTGTAAATTCCTTCTCAAAAACTTTTGACGTAGAGATTGCCAATTACACAATAAAAGAAATAAAAAAAGCAAAAAAATTAGTAAAAGAAAAATATAAAACTAAAAAATGGAATACAATGAGGTGAAAGGATTTACACATTTGAGTGAAACAGAACATATTAATTGAAGGTTTAAATAATACAACATAACAAACACAACAAAATCAACAAAACACATATAAATCATTAAGACAATTTCATACTATGCAAAAACAACTTATTTTAGAATACAAAGGAGAAGAGTTAAGTGGAATTCTAATTAAAGAGGATGAGAAGTATATGACTTTGAAGTTGAAATCAGGATATAATGCAAATATTAAGAAATCTGATGCTAAAATCATCTCAGAAAAAAACATTGAAATAAAATCAAATGGAAAAACCACAATAAAAATCAATAACTCTCTTCCTAAAGTTGCGATATTACACACAGGAGGGACAATTGCATCAAAAGTTGATTATAAAACAGGGGCAGTTTCTTGGAAATTCACACCAGAGGAATTATTACATTTATATCCAGAATTATTAGAGATTGCAAATATTGATGCAAAAATGATTAGAAATATGGCATCTGACGACATGAGATTTGAGCACTATAATATTTTAATAGATGAAATTGAAAAATCAATAAAAGAGGGTGCAAAAGGAGTAATTATTTCACACGGAACAGATACGCTTCATTATAGTGCAGCAGCATTGTCGTATGCGTTTGAAGAACTTAGTGTTCCTATAATTCTTGTTGGGGCCCAAAGATCATCTGATAGGGCGTCTTCAGATGCATCTTCAAATTTAAGGGCAGCAGTTAATTTCATTTTACATAATGAAAAATCTAAAGAAAAATATAATAGAGTTGGGATTTGTATGCACGAAGGAATTTCTGATGATTCATTTTTAATCATTGATGGAATTAATTCCAAAAAAACACATTCTTCAAGAAGAGATTCATTTAAACAAATTAATTATTTACCTTTTGCAATAATTAATAAGAAGGATGAAGTTGAAATATTGCGAAATGAGATTTTAACAAACGAGAACAAAAAAGTTAAACATACAAAATTCAATGTGAAATTAAAAATAGGATTAATTAAAATTCATCCACATTCATTTCCTGAAGAATTCACTCATTTAAATTTTTATAATGCAGTAATAATTGAGGCAACAGGATTAGGTCATTTACCAATTTCACAAATTGATGAATATACAAAATCACATTCTAAAATTTTAGAGGAAATAAAATCTCTTGTTAAAAAAGATAAAAAAATAGTAATTGCAACACAATGTTGTGCAGGTGAAGTTTGCATGGATGTATATTCTCCAGGAAGGATTTTAAACAAGACAGGAGTATTGGGTAATAGGATGAATTTAATTCCAGAAACATTGTTTATGAGACTTGCTTATTGTTTATCAAAAGATAAAAAGAATTTTGAAGAACTATGGAATTCGAACTTAGAGGGGTTTGAATGTCGAAGTGTTGATGTTAACATGGATTTATAATTCAGGAACATATTTCCATTTTTTCACATCTTCAGATTCTAAAAACGTATAGTCATCAATAATCTCTGCAAAATTCTCTTTTAATTCATCTAACATTTTTTTGAATTCTTTCTCTTTAAAAGTTTCAATTAAGAGAATTGTGTCCCACTCTCCAAAAGTTTTAATATACTCTACAATGAAAGGGGAAAAATGAGTGTATTGTTGAAATTTTTTTTCAGAATCAATGTCTAAGAATTCATATTTAATGAATAAATAATATTTTGTTATTCCTATTTTATTGAAATTTGGTAAAATTGAATAACCTTGTAATATTTTTCTTTTTTCTAAGTTTCTAACTCTTGAAATTATAGTTTTTGCAGTGGTATTATTTTCATTTGCAATTGTCACAAAGCTAGATCTTGCATTTACATTTAAGGAATTGATTATATTAATATTTAGATTGTCAATTTTTTGTAATTCTCTATCACCTGAGAGAATGTGTCTTGTATCTGATCTTTTTTTTGATAAATAATTTCTAGGATAATGGTATAAAACAATTTGTGTTAGTATTAGATAATTTTTAATTCCTCTTTGAAATTTGTTTAAAATTTCTCGCAATTGTTTGTTAAAATTTGATGCGTTTGGAGTTGTAAATCTTAGAAATAAATCGTAAGAACCAAATAGAAAATCTATTCCAGTAATTTCTTTGTATTTTTTTAGTTCAATTAATAGAGATTTTGAAAATTCTTTTGAACCTGTTTTAAATGATATAAGTACGCAAAAATTATCAAGTCCAAATTTAGAAGAATCTATGAGAGGGACAAACGAATCAATAGAAGTGTCACTTTTGAGTTTCGAAATTAGGTAGCTTGAATTTTGTTGAGTTGTTTTAATTTCTTTAGCAATTTCTTTTGTAGTGGCTCTAGAATTGATTGAGAGAAGTTGCATTAATTTAAATAATTTGTAGTTTGTTTTCATTTATTTGTATAATTTTACTTTATTTATATACTTTTGGAATATTTACATGTTTATTGAAGGGCTTTTTTTAAATATGTTCTTCTGACATTAATTAATAAATGAAAATATTATCAAATTCTTCAGGTAGAAGATTGGGAGGGATTGAAAGGATGGTAGAAAATTTAGATTCACAAGCAGAAAAATATGGTCATGAGTTGGTTTTGGTTTCAAGGAGTGTTGATACTACTAGAGATTATATTAATTTTGATAAATCACCTAGAACTTGGTTTTTTGGATCTGGTTTTCAAAATGCCTTTACTGCTTCAATAAGAGGTTCTAGAAATAGTAGGGATATGAGTGAGATGATTGGGGTATATAAACCTAAGTTTAAAAGGGTGATAGAAGAAGAGAAACCAGATATTGCTCTTTTAAATGGAACTTCGGGGATACCATATATTTTATCCAGAGCATGTGTTGATTTAGGGGTACCATATGTAGTAGCAATTAGAGGTATACTTTCAAAAGAGGAACCTCTTGCAGGAAATAAAATTGAGAATGAAATGGTTCGTGATTCAGCACAGGTAGTATATATTTCAAATGTATGTAAAGAACATTTTGAAAAAAACAATGGAAAAGTTTCAGAATCAAGTGTCATATACAACTCAATATCAAGAAATTTTTTAAGAAATAGTGAAAGAGAAGGAACTGGAATAGGTTGGGTTGGAAGAAACTCAGCCATAAAGAGATTGGGTTTCTTTTTAGAAATTATGGCTAAATTATCTAGTTCTGAAGAAATAGAGATAATAACCAATAATGGAATGTATCCAAAAAATATGAGTCCAAACATCTCATATTTACCTATTATAGATGGAATAAAGGAACTTTCTGATTTTTATGCTTCAAAAAGAGTAATGGTTTCAACTTCAGAATTTGAAACTTGGGGTAATGTACCTTTTGAATCCCTTTTATCAGGTACTCCAATAGTGGTTTCTAAAGACATGGGTGTTTCTGAAGTATTAGGAATTTTAGATTTGGAGAAGCTGATAGTACAAGAAGGGAGTATAGAAGAATATATACATAGGATTAATCTCGCATCAAAAACTTTAATTTCCAGAGAACAACGACACTTATTAGCAAATCATTTTAGCATAGAAAATATGGCCTTAAAGTATTTCACACTTTTAGAAAATGTTAGAGATAAACAACTAAACAGAGCACATAATTTTTTGAATAGATTAAAAAATCAACCTTTCCCTACCTCCTACTCAACTTCACACCCTGCGGTACAAGTTTGGGCAAGTCCTCAATTGTAAATTTTAATTTCTTTTTTATCTCTCCTGCAAGCTTCTTTGGTTTTAAGTCTCCAGGTTCTAATTTTACAAAAACTTTACAGAACTTTTTACATGCACCCTCTGTCCCACTAAACCCTTCCTTAATAATATGTTCTTCTTCATCAATTTCAACTTTATTCTCAATTACACCAAGACACATTTTTAAAGGAACATTTTTTAAAATATTTTTCTTACCTCGTATCATAAATGAACCTTTTTGCATGTATTCACCAGACTCAGCTTTTTTAGAAACTTGATTAGATTCAATATAAAAAGCATCGGCAGTTCCAAAACCTTTTTTCCACTGAGAAGAAAAACAACAAATAATTTGTCCCGCTTCCTCAAAGTCTTGTTTAGTTCCTTTTTTGCCCCCTTTTAAAATTCCAAAAGGTGAACCTGGAGCATCTGTATGAAATATCAAATCGTTTTCCTCTGCGTGTTTTTTTATCAATGTTTCATTTGAAGTTGCATCACGGCCAAAGACTAATAATAATCCAGAAGAAGTTTTTGTCCATCTAAATTTCTCATACCACTCTTTTTTTTTAACAAGACTTAATTTTTTTTCAATTTCTCTTTTTCCTAAATATAATTCTTTTTCATTTTCAAAATTTTCAATTTCTTTTTTAGTATTTTCTATAGTTTCTAAAATTCCTGGGATTTTTTTCTTCAATTTTTTAGATTTTTCAAAATAATAGTTGGCATTTTCATTAATATTCTTGTTTATGAATAATTTTACTTGCATAATACAAATAAGTTTGTCAAATTTTATAAATATACTTAAAAATTATTTATTATGTTAAATGCTCAACAAAAAAAAGTAGTTGAAATCCTAGATAGGCCAGTAATTGTTACAGCAGGACCAGGTACAGGCAAAACACAGACTATTATTCATAAAATTGAGCATCTCTTAAGTAAAAAATTTGCAGAAGAATCAATTTTAGTTCTAACATTTAGTGATAAAGCCGCAGAGGAATTAACACACAGAATTGAAAAACTAACTAAAAAAAAGATTTTTGGAAGAACATTTCATTCTTTTGCCCAAGAGATTATTGAAGAATATTCAAGAAGTATACCAGAAGTATCCAATAAAAGAATATTAATTGAAGAGACAGATTCGTTATTTTTTTTCAATAAAAATCTTGAAGATTTTAAACTCTCCTCAGTAGAAATTGGTAACAGAAGAGATGAGATTGTATTTTCTTTGTATAATGCAATAATGAAACTAAAAGAGAATGGAATTACTCCAAAAAATTTAGATAAAATAGAGTGTGATTCTATTCAAACAAAAATTGATTTATTGAATGCATATGCAAAATATGAAAACTATAAAAAGCAAAATCACTTTTTAGATTTTTCAGATTTGTTAATTATTTGTTTAAATTTAATTAAGAAAAATGAGAAGATACAAGAACAAATAAAAAACAAATATAATTATATTTTAGTTGATGAATTTCAGGATGTGAATTCTCTTCAATATGAAATTGTTAAAAATCTATCCAAAAACAACAATGTTACATTTGTTGGTGATTTAAAACAATCAATCTACGGATTTAGAGGTGCAAAACCTAATTTGTTGTGGGATTGTTTCAAAAAGGATTTTTCCAATTTTGAAAATGTGATACTAAAAGAGAACTACAGGGGTTCACAAAAAATTGTCGAGTTAACAAATAAAAATATTGAGTCACAAGAAGAGAAAATATCTTGTAATAAAAGTGAAGAGGGTTTTTTTAATTTGTATGAATGTGAAGATGAAAATTCACAAGAAAATTTTTTGTTAGAAGAGATAATGACAAATATTAATTCTTTTAAATCTGTAAGTGTTTTATTTAGAACAACACAAGAATTATTTTCTTTTTCAAAAATTCTTGAAAAAAATAAAATTGCTCATAAAACAATCCCTTCGAAATCTCCATTTGAGCATCCTCTAATAAAAGAAATCTTTTTAGTTTTAGAGATAATTTCTTCACCAAGAGAATCTACAATAGAGTTATTTTCATTAATAGAATCAGGTCCAATTCATAAAGAGACACTAAAAATTTTGACTAACAATCTTTCAATTGGTTCTAGTTCGTTATTTGAAGAAATTTTAGATAAAAAAATTCCTGAAGAGATTGAGGATTCTGAAAAAGAATATATCTATAATCTTGTAAAAAACTTAGAAAAAACAAGACAATTATATAAAAAAAAAGTTTTTCTCTCCCAACTAATAGAAGAAATCTTAGATTTTTTAAATATAAGAAATAGAATTTCTAGTACAAATAAAGATCTTGAAAATTTGGAACAATTTGTTCTAAGATACGAAAAAGTTTATTCCAAAAATGACATAGAGACTTTTTTAAAATTGGCCAACATGTCGAAGAATCAGAGATTATTCAAAACTGAAGAAGAAACTTTAGAGGGTTTGTCTTTAATAACTTATCATCA
>Ga0114931_10004240_pt1 | contig 17930 bp, 15 predicted proteins | sample 2SBtaG_FD_89579 | JGI IMG/M metagenome (GOLD analysis project Ga0114931, IMG submission 89579) | Deep subsurface microbial communities from Kolumbo volcano to uncover new lineages of life (NeLLi) - 2SBTROV14_V59a metaG | ecosystem: Environmental > Aquatic > Marine > Volcanic | place: Kolumbo...
CGGGCGGAACGCTGCCTCGAGCGCCTCTCGCGGTAATCCGGCCCCCGCCCCCGCGGACCCGCGACCGCGGAACGCTTCGCGAACGGCCCACGTCCTACGCTCGGCCCACTCGAACCGGCAATGCCCGGGCGTGTCGGTGCTCGAAGGCGCCGCGAAGGAGGAGACCATGCAGGAACGGATCGGATCCACGGCCAACGTTGCGAACGATGCGATGCGGGTACCCCCCTTGTCCGACGCCTTCGTCGAGGCGCTCCGCACCGGCCTCCGCGGCCAGGTGCTCACGCCCCCCGACGACGGCTACGAGGAGGTCCGCCCCGTCTACAACGCGATGATCCAGCGCCGTCCCGGCGCCATCGCACTCGTGGCCGACGCCGCGGACGTCATGGCCTGCGTCGACGCCGCGCGCGAGCACGGCGTGCCGGTGGCGGTACGCGGCGGCGGCCACAACGCCGCCGGTCTGGGCTCGGTCGACGGCGGCCTGGTGATCGACCTGGGGCGTCTCAAGGGCATCCGGGTCGATCCGCGCGCCCGGACCGTTCGCGTCGAGGGCGGGTGCGTCTGGGGCGATGTCGACCACGCCACCCACCCGTTCGGGCTCGCCGTCCCCTGCGGCTTCATCGCCGGCACGGGCGTGGGCGGCCTGACGCTGGGCGGCGGCAGCGGCTATCTCACGCGCTCCGCCGGCCTCACCATCGACAACCTCCTGAGCGCCGACGTGGTGCTCGCCGACGGGCGCCTCGTCACCGCCAGCGCCGACGACCACCCGGACCTGTTCTGGGCCCTCAAGGGCGGTGGGGGCAACTTCGGGATCGTCACCAGCTTCCTGTTCCGGGCGCACCCCGTCAAGAACGTCATCGGCGGCCCCACCATGTGGGCGGTGGACAAGGCCGAGGACGTGCTCCGCGGGTTCCAGGAGCTGATCGACGGCGCGCCCGAGGAGCTGGGCGGATTCTTCGCCTTCACCGCCGTCCCGCCCGTCCCGCCGTTCCCCGAGGAGCTCCACGGCCGCACCGTGGCTGCCGTGGTGTGGTGCTACAACGGCACGCAGGAAGGCTTCGACGATCTGGTCGGACCCTTCGTGGAGGAGGTGGAGCCGCTGCTGCACGGTCCCCACGAGCTCCCGTTCCCCGCCCTGCAGTCGTTCTTCGACCCGCTCTACCCGGCCGGACTGCAGTGGTACTGGCGCGCGGACTTCATGCCCAGGCTCGGCGACGAAGCCATCCGCGAGCACACCCGTCACGGCGCCAACCTGGTCACGCCGTTCTCCACCATGCACCTGTACCCGCTCAACGGAGCGGCCCAGCGCGTCGCGTCCGACGCTACCGCCTACCGCCATCGCGATGCGCGGTGGTCCCAGGTCATCGTAGGCGTCGACCCGGACCCCGCCAACGCCGAGCGGCTGCGGGACTGGACCGTGGCGTACTACGACGCCCTGCACCCGTACTCGACCGGCGCCGCCTACGTGAACTTCATGATGGAGGAAGGCCAGGACCGCATCCGCGCCACCTACGGCGACAACTACGACCGCCTCGCCCAGATCAAGCGCCGCTACGACCCGGACAACCTGTTCCGGGTGAACCAGAACATCCCGCCGGCCGCCTGAGCCGCGTCCGCCGGCGACGATGGCCGGGCGTCGCTCACGACGGCGCCGAGCGGAAGAAGGGGGCCCGCCGTTGTCCGGCGGGCCCCACCTACGCCCGGAGGCGAGGGCGCCAAAGGGAAGGGGTCACGAGAACTCCTGCCCGAGGTTCTGCATCACCGCGAGCGCGAAGGCCGTGGCCCTGCGGGTGTCGGGGTCGTTCGCCGAGCGGAGCGCCCCGAAGATGCCACCTACCGGCGGGACCTTGACGTCCGGGTATCGCGCCTGCGCCGCCTTCAGGGCACGGGCGCTGCGCTGGACGGCGTCGATCACGAACGGGTCCAGGACCAGCTCGGCCAGCACGCCGACCTTGCGCACCAGACCGGCGACCATCTCGTCGGTCATGCCGCTGGCCGCCAGATCGAGCGCGCCGACCAGTCCGCGCAGGTTCGCCAGCGTCGTCGGCGAGGTCACCCGGTCGAGCGTCGCCAGCACCTCGGGGTCCTTGACGCGCTCGAGCAGCTCGATCACGGCCGGGTCGAGCACGACCTCGGCCAGCGCCGCGATCTTGCCCACCAGCCCCTTCACCATGTCGTCGGTCATGCCCGACATGGCCAGGGAGAGTGCGCCGCCGAGCTGGCCGTACGGGCCGGCCTCGAGGGCGTCCAGGCGGCGCTCGATGCCCTCCATCTTGGCGAGGAGCAGGTCGAGCTTCTCCGAGACGTCGGCGGTGGAAGCGGGGGTGTCTTTGGCCATGACCGCCTCCTCTACAGCGCGCCCTTGGCGGTCAGCCAGTAGGCGTTGTTGTAGGCGAGCTTGGCCCAGTGGATCATCTTGCTCGGAGGCTGGACCTCCGGTGGCCGCGTGTAGCTGAACTCGATGAAGGTCGCGCTGTCGAGCCCCGCCTCGATGAAGCAGATGGTCTTGCCGTCGTAGCGCGCCACCGGCTCCAGCCCGTGCACGCGTGCCGCGACGTTCTTGGCCAGCGTCGCGGACTGGTAGTGGGCCACCGAGCCGGCCTTCGAGACCGGCAGGCCGGTGGTGTCGCCCAGCGCCCAGACCCCCTCGTGCCCGACGACCTCGAGCGTGTTGCGGTCGGTGGGAACCCAACCGGCCTCGGTCAGGCCGGACGCCTCCAGGAACTCGGCGCTGCGGTGCTCGGGGATGGCGATCAGGATGTCGAACTCGAGCTCGGTGCCCTCCATGCTCTTCAGCACCTTGTTCTCGACGTCGACGGACTCGGCGTTGAAGAACGTCTCGATGTGCACGTTGCGCTTCTGGAGCTCCGGCGTGGCCCACTCGGCCAGCGAGGCGATGGAGTGGGTTCGGTTGATGGGGTAGGTGTAGGTGAGCTCCACGTCGCCGCGCAGGCCGCGCCGCTCGAGCCAGTGGTCGAGCATGAAGGTGACCTCGAACGGCGCGACGGGGCACATGTGCGGCACGCCGATGACCGAGACCACGACGCGTCCCTTCTCCAGGGCCTCCAACTTGTCGTGCAGGCGCTGAGCGTCCGCCTCGTCGTAGAACCAGTCGCCCGCTTCGGCCAGGCCCGGCGTCGCCGCCGGGTCGAGGCGGGAGCCTGAAGCTAGGATGAGCTGATCGAAGGGGTGGCTACCGCCGCCCTCGACCATCACCTGGCGCTGGTCGGTGTCGACCTTCGTGACCCGTTCGACCCTCACGTCGACATACGGGCTGACGAGCTCGCGAACCGGTCGCCGGATGTGCTCGGGCGCCTCCAACCCGAAGGCCAGGTAGAGGAAGCCGGGCTTGTAGACCTGCTCGGGCTTGTCGGTGAGGAGAGTGATCTGGACCTCGCCGCTGCGGAGCTCCGCACCCAGGTGATCTACTAGGTGGTTCGCGGTGATGGTGCCGCCAGGCCCCCCACCGATGATGACGATCCGATGCATGCTTGCCTCCTGGGTGCGTCCCGGATCGGGCCGCGCGGGCGCGGCCGGGTCCGGGACGATTCCGCGCCCTTGCGGCGCTACTTGGTCTTGCGAACGACGAAGCGGTGGTACTCGCCGTGATCTTCGTTGGCCACCAGCTCGTAGCCGATCTTCTCGACCCAGTCGGGGATGTCCTTGTTGGAGCCGGGGTCGGACGATAGCACCGCGACGTTGTCGCCGACGGTGGACGCCTTGATGCCGCGGATCAGTTCCATGAGCGGGCCGGGGCAGGCGCTTCCGCGCGCGTCGATCTCCTGCTTGACGTTGGTGTCAGCCATGATGTGCTTTCCTCTCCTCGAGAACGAGCCCGGGGGCTCAGAAGACCAGGACCTCGGCGTCGTCGCACATCGCGATGAAGCCGGCCACACCCTTCTCGCCGTCCACGATGTCTTCGAGGTCTTCCATCCGCAGGCCGAACATGTCCTGCGTCATGCCGCAGGAGTAGATCTCCATCTCGCCGAGTTCCTTGGCGGTCTTCAGGGTCTGCATCCAGGGGTTGATACCCATGGCCTGCATGCGCTCCTGCAACATGGGGCCGAACTCCTGGTACTCCGCCGGCAACCGCTGCTGGGACGGGTCCTGCCAGGCGCCCTTCTTGAAGGCCATCAGGCCCCAGAAGGTCACGAACAGCTTGACCTCTTTGCCCATCGCGACAGCGCCGGACACGATCGTGGCCATGGCCAGGAGCTTGTCGACGGTGCCGCTCATGACGATGATGTTGAGCTTGTCCTTCATGGTTCCTCGCCTCCACCCGTCCCCGTGGATGTGGTCGGGGACCGGAACGCAACTTTCGCGCCTGACCATATCCCCAGGGGGTGTGTGAACCAATGGACAAATGCCCTGGGGTCCCACGCGCCCGTCCAGGGCGCCGCAATCGCGTACACTCTACGGCATGATTCCCGTGTTCGACGGTCACAACGACACCCTGCTGATGCACCTGGAGCAGCCCGACCGCGACTTCTTCGAGCGGCACGATGATGGCCACATCGACTACCCGCGCACGAAGGAGGGCGGGTTCGCCGGAGGGTTCTTCGCGATGTTCCCGCCGACGTTGCCCGGCAGCGAGTTCTTCCTGAACCGGCCGGAATCCGCGGGTGGCGCCGTCGTCACACCCCCCGCCCCGCCCGTGGACGAGCTGCACGCCGTGCACGCGGCAAACCGGATGTTCTCCATCCTCTACCGGCTCACGGCGGACGGGCGCATGCGCCTGGTCAGCACCGCCGACGACCTGCAACACAGCATCGAGGAGGGCGTGCTGGCCGCCATCGCGCACTTCGAGGGGGCGGAGGCGATCGACAGCGAGCTGGCCGCGCTCGACATCTACTACCGCGCCGGCCTGCGCTCGCTGGGCATCGTCTGGAGCCGCGCCAACGCCTTCGGTCACGGCGTGCCGTTCCGCTTCCCCAGCAGCCCCGACACCGGGCCGGGCCTCACCGCACTGGGGCGCAGGCTGGTGGAGCGCTGCAACGAGCTCGGCATCATGCTCGACCTGTCGCACATCACCGAACGCGGTTTCTGGGACGTCGCCGAGCTGAGCCGGGCGCCGCTGGTCGCGACCCACTCGAACGCCCATGCCGTCTGCGCGAGCGCACGCAACCTCACGGACGAGCAGCTCGAAGCGGTGGCAGCCTCCGACGGCATGGTCGGCCTGAACTTAGCCGTGGGCTTCCTCGACCCCGAAGGGGGGCACGATGCCGACATCGGGCTCGACGTCATCGTGCGACACGTCGATCACCTGGTCGACAAGCTCGGCATCACCCGGGTCGGCCTCGGCTCGGACTTCGACGGTGCCCGCATCCCGGCCGCCGTGGGCGACGTGTCAGGCGTCCAGCGCCTGTTGGAGGCGCTTTCCGACCACGGGTACGACGACGACGCGTTGCGCAAGATCGCCCACCAGAACTGGCTGCGCGTGCTTCGCAGCACCTGGAAGGACTAAGGCGGCGACCGTGACGGGGGCGCCATGACGCTGGAGGCGACCCGGGCGCTGGCCACGTCCCTGATGGCGTGCCACGGCCTGCAGGGCTGGACATTCGCGTTCGACCGGGCCCGCAAGCGGCTCGGCTCCTGCCAGCCCTCGTCGCGACGGATCACCCTCTCGGCGGCACTCACGCGCCTCAACGACGAGGACGTGATTCGCGATACCATCCTCCACGAGATCGCCCATGCCCTGACGCCGGGGGACGGCCACGGCGCACGCTGGCGCGCTGCCTGCCGTCGGCTGGGAGCCCGGCCCGCGAGGCTGGCGCCCTCCCACGAGGTCGTGCTGCCGCCGGCGCCCCACGCGCTGGTCTGCGACCGTTGCGGCGGCCGCTACCTGCGCTACCGCCGCAGCCGGCGGCGCTACGCCTGCGGACGCTGCCGGGCGGAGGCCGGCGTCGAGTCGCCGCTGCGCTGGGTGAGCGCTCGGGCCCCAGAACGCCGCTAGCGGAGCGCGCCCACCTTCAGCGCGGAGAGCCGGGCGGGAACGTCCCCGGCCGGCATGGGACGCGCCAGGTAGAAGCCCTGGACCGCATCGCAGCCGATCCGCCGCAGTGCCTGGAGCTGCGCCGGCGTCTCCACCCCTTCCGCGACCACGCTGGCGCCCAGGCTGCGTCCCAGCGACACCACGGCTGCCAGGATGCCCTCGTCGGCGGCCGACGCCGCCGTACCCAGTCGCCGCACGAAGCTGCGGTCGAGCTTGATGGCGTCGAACGGCAGGTCCCGCAGGTAAGCCAGCGAGGCGTAGCCGGTGCCGAAGTCGTCCAGCGTCACGCGCGCCCCCAGCGCGCGCAGCTCTTCGAGCACCTCTGCGCCGCGGCGGGCATCCAGCATCGCTGCGGTCTCGGTGATCTCGAACTCGAAGCGCTGAGGCGACACCCCGCACGACCGCAGGACGTCGCGCACCTCGCCGACCAGCGCCGTGGAGCGGAGCTGAACCGGCGACAGGTTGACCGCCACGCGCTCCACGTCGAGCCCCCGGTCGATCCAGGCGCGAAGCTCACCGCACGCCTGCCGCATCACCTGCAGGCCCAGCTCGCGGATCATGCCGGTCTCCTCGGCCAGGGGGATGAAGGCGTCCGGCGCCAGCAATCCCCGCGTAGGGTGGCGCCAGCGTGCCAGCGCCTCCACCGCCACGGCGCGGCCCGTCATCAGCCCCACCATCGGCTGGTAATGGAGCACGAGCTGGTCTGAGCCAAGCGCCGAGCGCAGTTCGCTCTCCAGAGCGAACCGCTCGCGCGCCTGCACGTCCATCGCGGGCGTGAAGAAGGCGTAGGCGGCACCGCCGCGCGAGCGGGCGCGCGCCAGCGCCAGCGAGGCGTGCTTGAGCAGGTCCGACGGCTGCTCGGCGTGATCGGGGAACACCGCGATCCCCAGGCGGGGGCGCAGCGACGCGGCCCGACCCGCCACCTCCACGGGCTCCTCGAGGGCACCCAGCAGGCGCGCCGCCACCTCCGCAGCGTCGACCGCCTGGGAGAGCGGCCCCGTCACCACCGCGAACTCGTCGCGCGTCAGGCGCGCCACCGCCCCCTGGTCGCCAAGCGCCACGCTCAGGCGGCGGCCCGCCAGCCGCAGCAGCTCGTCGCCAGCCTCTGCTCCCAGACTGTCCTTGAGGAGCTGGAATCCCTGCAGGTCGAGCACCAGCACGGCCGAGCGACGCCCGTCGGCACGCCTCTCCGCGAGGGCCGCGACCACCCGGTCCACGAAGCCGATGCGATTGAGCAGGTCGGTGAGCGCATCGTGCGTGCCGAGGTACTCGAGTTGCGCCGACATCGCGCGCCTCTCGGTGACGTCCTCGGCCACCTTCAGGTACTGCATGACACGCCCGCTCTCGTCGGTGACGGCCGTGATCTGCGCACGCTCCCAGGTGCGCCCGCCCGCCCTGGTTCGGTTGACGAACTCGCCCCTCCAGACGCCGTCACGCCGCACCACCCCGGCGATGTCGGCGAGCCGCGGGTTGTCGGCGCCGGGCGCGGCGAGGTCCGCGACGTTGCGGCCCACCACCTGCTCCGCGCCGAAGCCCGTCACCTCGCTGAACCTGCGGTTGGCGTAGCGGATGCGTCCTTCCGCGTCGGTCAAGACGACGGTGCTCGAGCCCTGCTCCACCGCCTGCCGCAGCTCACGCAGCTCGTCCACCTGGCGCTTCTGCTGCGTCACGTCGCGCACCTGGACCTTCAGGTAGACCTCGCCACCGATGTCGAGGCGTGACAGGTGCACCTCGGAGTGGAACCGCGTGCCGTCCGCGCGCAGGTGCACCCACCCGAAATGCTGCTCCTCGCCCGCCAGCGCCGCCCGCATCCGCGCCTCGGAAGCCGCCCGCGACGCCTGTCCGTCGGGCTGGTAGGGAGGCGACAGCTCGGAGGGGAGACGGCCCAGGAAGCGTTCGCGCGGCATGCCGAACACCGCCGCGGTCCGGCTGTTGCACTCCACGAAGCGGCCCTTCTGCATGAGCCCGATCGCGTCGTAGGCGTTCTCGAACAGCGCCCGGAACTTCTCCTCGGCTCTCAACAGGTTGGAGAAGGCACTCCGGTCGCCCGTCACGTCGGCCACCAGTACGAGGCGCACCGGCGTCCCGCGGAAGCGCACGGCGAACACGCTCACCACGGCGTCGAAGACGGTCCCGTCCTTGCGTTGGTGGCGGAAGGTGCCGGGCACCACGTAGGGTGGCTCGCGGCCGGCGCGGGCGGTGAGCATCCGCTCCACTTCCTCGGCGGGCCGGATGTCGAGCAGCGTCAGCGACGTGAACTCGTCCTCGGGGTAACCGTAGTGGGTCACGGCCGCCGCGTTGGCAGCCAGGATCCTCAAGGTATCCGGGTCGTAGACCAGCATCGGTTGCGGGTGCGAGCGGAAGAATGCGGTGGCGCCGCTTCCCTTCCCCGCTCCTGCCCAGTCCACCATCACACGCCGCCTCGCTCGCGCCTTCGCGTGTCCATCGCGCGTCCGCTCCCCCGGCCCACAGCGACTCGATAGCGCGCAGCCGTTCCGAGCGATTCTATACGGCCCTTCGTCGGTCCCCACGGGCGTCGCTCACGCCCGGCGCAGGGTCTCCGGCACCCGGTAGGCGAAGACCAGGGCGGCACCCACCCCGACGGCGGCGACCGCCACCGCCGCCAGTCCCAGGTCCAGCGCCTCGGCCACCGCGCCGACGAGCAGCGGACCGCCGCTCGAACCCGCGTCCCCCACCAGGCGCCACACGCCCAGGAACTCGCCCAGCGCCTCCCGGGGCGCCAGGTCCGACCCCAGCGTCATCATGGTGCCCGCACCGAGACCGTTGCCGAAGCCGAGCCCAACGGCAACCGCCAACAACCCAGCGAACCCGTGCGTGAGCGGCACCAGAGCCAGACCCACCGCCTGCGCGACGAAGCTCGGGACGATGGCGAACTTCCGGCCGCGCCGGTCCATCAGCCAGCCTGCCGGATAGAACAGCGTCAGGTCGGCGAAGGCCGAGGCGGAGAGGATAAACCCGACCGTACCGACGTCGAGCCCCAGCACCCGGCTGGCGTACAGCGGCAACAGGACCTTGCGCCCGGCCCGCAGCGCCTGCGCCATGAGCTGCGCCAGGCCTGCGCTCGACAGCGCCGCGGCGAACGTACGCGGGGCCGGTAGGCGGGGCGGCGCGGCGCGCGGCGGATGCGGCGCGCGGGCGGGCACGAACCACAGCACGCCCAGCAAAGCGACCACCACCACGGCGGCATACAGCACGAACGGCGCCCGGAGGCCGAAGGCCGCCGCCATGAGCCCGCCGGCCGCGGGGCCGACGAAGGCTCCCGCACGGCTGACGCCGCCGAAGGTCGAGATGGCCCGTCCGCGCCTGCCGTCGCGCGTGGCTTCGGTGAGGAACGCGTGACGCGAGAGGTTGAACAGCGCGAGTCCCAGACCCGACGTCAACCGCAGGCCGACCACCAGCGCCACGTTGTGCGCGGGTACGAGCAGCAGAACGGACACAGCCACCAGCAGCAGACCGACGACCATGACGGTCTTGTCACTGAAGCGGCACAGCAGCACGCCGGCGGGCACGTCCGCGAAGAGCGTGCCGATCGCCTCGGCGCCAACCACCACCCCCACCACGCCCAACGACGCATGCAGACCGCTGGCGAACAGCGGCAGCGTCGGAACGAGCAGGCCGTTGCAGAACGACAACAGCAGCGCGGGGAGGTAGACGGCGGTGATCACGTCGGTCCGGGCGCACACCGCGCGCCGGCCTCCGGCACCGCGGCAGCGGACACGAGTCTACCCCCGCGTGTCAGCCCCGCCGCAGGCGCCGACACTCGAGGGCGGACACGGAACCGGACCGGCGCCCCACGTATCCTGGGCCCCGGGTGCCCGCCCGGCGCCCGGGGAGGAGGAACCCGGTGGACCGTCCGACGGGGCTGCTGGCGCGTGCCCTGGCGCCGCTGCTACCCGGCCACCGTTCCAGCGAGACCGTCGCCCTGATCGTGACGGCCATCGGCGTGGGCGTGCTCACCGGCCTCGCCGCGGTCGGGTTCGACCTGCTGATGCGCGCCACCGGCAAGGTCCTCGTTGCGTTGCCCTCGCTGCTCGGTGTCCTTCCGGGCGCCATCGCCATCGTCCTGGTGCCGACCCTGGGCGGCCTGCTGGTCGCCCCCGTCGTGGTGCGCTGGGCTCCCGACACGCGCGGCTCCGGGATCCCGGGAGTGATGTACGCCGTGTCGAACCTGGGGGGGCGCGTGCCGCGGGCGCTGGCGTTCTGGCGCCCTCTGGCTACGACGCTGTCGATCGGTAGCGGCGCTTCGCTCGGCAGCGAGGGGCCCGTGGTGCAGATGGGGGCGTCGCTGGCCTCGCTGCTCGCAGGACCTTTGGGGCTCAACGCGGAACGACGCCGCACCCTGATCGCGGTCGCCGCCGCTGGCGGCATCGCCGCCACCTTCAACGTGCCGATCGCCGGCGTGCTCTTCGCCGTGGAGGTCATCCTGGGGGAGTTCCAGGCGCGGAACTTCGCCTCCATCGTGATCGGCGCGGTGAGCGCCACCGCCGTGTCGCGTACCCTCCTGGGCGACGTGCCGGGCTTCGCCGTCCCCAACTTCCAGCTCGGCAGCGCGGTCGAGCTGCCGCTGTACTTCGCCCTCGGCATCGTCACGGCCACGGCGGCGGTCTGGTTCAACCAGGCACTCGTGTCCTCGGAGAACCTCGTCAACGCTCTGCGGCTCCCCCCGATGCTGCGGCCGGCGTTCGGGGGGCTGCTCGTAGGCCTGGTGGCCGTGCTCTTCCCCGAGGTGCTGGGGCGCGGCTACGACGAGGTCGGTCGCATCCTGCAGGGGAACGCCGGCCCTGCCCTGCTCCTGCTGGGGTTGGCCTTCGCGAAGACCGCGGCCACCGGCGCATCCTTCGGCTCGTGGGGTTCGGGGGGCGTGTTCGCGCCGGTGCTGTTCGTCGGCGCGGCGCTGGGCTCCGCCTTCGGCCAGGCGAGCGAGCATGTCTTCCCCTCCCTGGTCCATCACTACGGCGCCTTCGCGCTGGTGGGCATGGCGGGCCTGCTCTCGGGCGTGACGCGCGCTCCCATGAGCAGCATCGTGATGGTGTTCGAGATGTCGGGCAGCTACGCCCTGATCCTCCCACTGCTGCTCGCTGCGGTCATCTCCACGCTGACGGCCGACCTCTTCGGCCAGGAATCGATCTACGAACGCATCCTCTCGAGGCACGGTCGGTCGTTGTTCCGGCTGCGCGAGATCGACCTGCTCCAGACGGTCCGGGTCCGGGAGGTGATGGATCCCGACGTGCCGGCGCTGTTCGAGGACCAGTCGCTGAGCGAACTGGCGGAGCAGACGGCGCGCAGCCACCACCACGGCTTCCTGCTTCGGCGTCGCGACGATCCCGAGCACCTGGTCGGCATCGTCACCCTGACCGACCTGGAGCGGGCGCGCCAGCAGGGGCTCCCGGCCTCCACGCGCCTCGGGGACATCGGCACGCACGACGTGGCCACGGCGCTCGCCGACGAGTCGGCCAGCGAGGTGCTCGAGCGCATGGCCGAGCAGTCCATCGCGCGGATGCCCGTCGTCGATCGGCGCGACGCGCGCCGGCCCGTCGGCTTCGTGCGACAGGCCGACCTAGCGAAGGCGTACTACCTCGCGCTCGAGCGCGAGCGGCTGCACGAGGAGACGAGCGAGGCCCTGCGGCTGCGCGATCTGACCGGCCAGGAGATCGTGGAGGTGCGGGTCGCCAGGGGCTCGCCCCTCGCGGGGCGGCGGCTTCGCGACGCCACGCTGCCCCGCGCCAGCATCGTGGTCGCGGTGCGGCGCCGTGGGCACACCCTGTTCCCGCACGGCGACACCGTCCTGGACGCCGGCGACATGGTGGTCGCCAGCGTCGCCCACGGCCACGCCGGCGACTTCCGCGAGCGCTTCCTCGCGCAGCGCACCGGCGACCCCCCAAGCGACCCCCCAACTTGACGGGCGCCGCCACGTCGGCGGCGCCCAACCCCGGAGAGGAGTCCTAAGCGGCCTTCAGGCGTGCAGCGGCCCTTCGGCGCCCGCAGGCAACTGAAGCATGACGGGCCGCCCCTCGATGCGGCGCGAGTGACCGCCCCAACTCACGACGTCCTTGAAGGACAGCAGAAGCATGGTGACGAGCGCGGTCTGCATCCACGCGTCCTCGCTGTCGTGGATCCGGAGGCGCAGGCGGCGTGCGGCCGGGTCGTACTGGACCTCACAGGTCGCCGCCTGCAAGCGGCGCACGAGCTGGCGCAGCCGGTCGGCCGAACCGTCCCCGTGGATCGCAGCCAGGTATTCGTAGTACATCAGGTACCTCCGAGACCGATCACGACGACCCTCGACGATCGTCCGACGCATGGCGGGCTTGCGCACAGCCTAGGTTCGGCGGTTCGCAAGGGGCCAGGGCCAATTGTCCTTCGGGCGCCGGGATCCGCCTTTCAGGCGGCCTTCGCTCCCGACCGGCGCTCGGTCGGCGATGGGTGCGCCCGGTGCAGGCGCAGGGCGCGCTCGTAGAACCCCACGAGCGCACGGGTGCTGTTCTCCCACGACCAGAGCCGGCTCTCGCGCAGGCCGTGGTCGGCGATGCGGCGGCGACGAGCGGGATCGTCCAGCAACGCCTTCACGGCGCCGGCCAGCGCCTCACCGTTGCCGGGCTCGACCAGGACGCCGTTGTCGCCGTCGCGGACGATGTGCGGGATGCCGCCGGCGCGTGCGGCGACCACGCAGACGCCGGCCGCCATCGCCTCGATGGCGGCGAAGCCGAGCGTCTCGGAGTCCGACGGGAACGCGAACAGGTCGCCGCTCGCGTACGCGGCGGCCAGCTCGTCGCCCTCCAGGAAGCCGGTGAAGACCGTGTCGGTGTCGGCCAGAGCGTGCCTCAGCCAGGGCAGCGCCGGCCCCTCCCCCACCACGGCGAACCGCACGTCGGGAAGGCGCCGAACCGCGTCTGCCAGCACGTCCACCCGCTTCTCGAACGACACCCGACCCGCGTACACCACCAGCGGACGTTCCGGTCGACCGTCGGTGAGCCTCTCCCGCATCGCCGCCGTGGCCTTCCCGGGATGGAAGCGCTCGCTGTCCACCGCCTTCGGCCACAGGCGTACCCGCCGGATGTGCATCTCGCGCGCCAGGTCGACCATCTGCGGGCTCGTACACAGCGTCACATCGGCGAGGTTGTGCACCTCGCGATCGACGATCTCCAGAGGACGCTTCAGCCAGCCCAGGCCCAGCCGCCCCACCACCTTGGGATCGGTGTGGAAGCTCGCGACCAGCGGGAGTTGGCGTCGCCGTGCCCACACGGCGCCCCAGCTCCCGAACACGACCGGGTTGACGACGTGCACCACGTCGGGACGGAAGGCAGCGGCGGCCGCCGCGAGCCTCACCGAGGGCAGGGCGAAGGTGAGCTCCGGATACCAGGGGAACGGGAGCCCACGCGCCGCCACCACCCGGTGGCGGCCGTAGCGCGCAGGTGCCGCGGGCGGCGCCAGGACCAGCGCCTCGTGGCCCAGCGCCTGAAGGGCGTCCAGGGTGTGGACGAGGCGTGTGACCACGCCGTCGACCTTGGGCAGGAACGTCTCTGTGATGATCGCGATACGCACGGCTCGCTTCCCATGCTCGTCATACAATTCTAACGTAGCCGTGCCGGAAGCCGCCCCACCCGCCGTCCTCGTGACCGGTGCCTCCTCGGGCATCGGGCGGGCCGCCACGCTCGCCCTGGCGGGGGCGGGGTTCAGCGTCTATGCCGGCGTCCGCCGCGAAGTGGACGCCGCGTTCCTGGCGCGGGCCGAGGAGGGCAGGATCACACCGCTCTACCTCGACGTCACCGATCCGGCCATGGTGCAGGCCGCGGCGCACCGGCTCGACGACGAGCTCGCCGCCGAGGGCCTGCTCGGCCTCGTCAACAACGCCGGCGTTGTGGTCGCGGCGCCGCTGGAGTTCGTGCCGCTCGAGGACGTGCGCGAGCAGTTCGAGGTCAACGTGACCGGAGCGCTGGCGGTGACGCAGGCCGTGATCCCGCTCCTGCGCCGTGCTGGCGGTCGCATCGTGAACATCGGCTCGATCTCGGGCTCGATCTCGACGCCGTTCACGGGTCCGTACAACGCCTCCAAGTTCGCGCTGCGCGCCCTGAGCGATGCGTTGCGCATGGAGCTCGCGCCCTGGGGCATCAGCGTGTCGATCCTCGAGCCCGGCACCGTGCACACGCCGCTATGGAAGCGCTCGCTGGGGCGCATCCAGGGGCTCGAGCGGCAGCTTCCCGCCCGCGCCACGGCGCTCTACGGCCCCGTGTTCACCAAGATGCGTCAGTTCATCGGAGGCGCCCGCGGTGTGCCGCCCGAGACAGTGGCGGCCGTGATCGTGTCGGCGCTGCGCGCCCGTCGCCCGCGCTCGTACTATCCGGTCGGCCGCGACGCCCGCTTGCGCCTCGCGCTGGTGCGCCTCCCGACCCGGCTGCGCGACTCCCTCATCGCCACGCAGCTCCCCAAGTACCCGGTCCGCGACCCGTAGGCGGCGCGCGCCCACCGAAGCCCGGGGCCCGGCGCCGTCTTGCACCGGGCCCCTCGACGTCGGTGGCGGAGGTCGCCGACGGCTCAGTTGTACCCGCTCATCAGATCGTCGAGCTGCTCCTTCGACGGCCGCAGAAGATCGTCGGTGAGCGACGCCAACGCCCGACCGTGGAGGCCGCTCAGCTCGGCCAACGACGGGCGGCTCTGGTCGTAGTAGATCAGGCCGGTGATGAACTCGTGCCTGTCCTCGGCCTGCTGCAGGCGCTGCATGGCGGCCGCACGATTGGTGGGGTCGTAGTTGGCCTCGAGGTTGTGCAGCTCGATCCTCGACCCGTCGTGGAGCTGTACCGTGGTGGACTCGCCGGGCTCCTGGGCGTCGATGATGATCTCCTCGTCGGCGGGGAAGAAGCCGATGTCCTGCAGGGCGTGCTCGTGCTCGCGGCCGTAGGTGTAGCTCTGAGGCGAGTCGTCCTCGTTGTTGAACGCCACGCACGGGCTGATGATGTCGAGCACCGCCGTGCCGCGATGGCTGAGGGCGGCCTTGAGCAACTCACGCACCTGCTTGGCGTCGCCGGCGAAGCTGCGCGCCACGAACCCAGCGCCCGCCACGAGAGCCTCCATGCAGATGTCGATGGCCGGGAAGTCGTTGTGCCCTGCGTACTTCAGGTCCTGGCCGAGTTCGGCCGTGGCGGAGAACTGCCCCTTGGTGAGCCCGTACACGCCGTTGTTCTCGACGACGTAGACCATGCGCACGTTGCGGCGCACCAGGTGCTTGAACTGCCCCATGCCGATGATGCCGGTGTCGCCGTCGCCACTGATCCCGAGGCCGCGCAACGTGTGATTGGCCGTCAGCGCGCCGGTTGCCAGCGAGGGCATGCGGCCGTGGAGGCCGTTGAAACCGTGCGACTGGCCCAGGAAGTAGGTGGGCGACTTGCTCGAGCACCCGATGCCCGACAGCTTGATGACCTCGTGCGGCTTCAGGTTCAGCTCGTACGCCACCTGGATGACCTGGTTCGCGATGGAGTTGTGGCCGCAGCCCTTGCACAGCGTCGAGTGCGCACCGGCGTAATCCGCCTTCGACATGCCCAGCAGGTTGACCTTCATGGTCCGTTCCATGACCTCAGCTCCGTCCTTCCGCGAGCTTCGCGAGCACCTGCTTGCGCACCCATGCCGCCGTCCAGGGCATGCCGTCCAGGAAGGCGACGGACTCCAGCCGGGTGGCGCAGTCGTGACACTCGGCCTCGAGGATCTCGAAGAGCTGGCCGTCGCGGTTCATCTCCATGACCACCACCAGATCGTGGGCCTGGATGAACGAGCGCACCTCGTCACCGATCGGCAGGGCCTTGAGGCGAAGGAAGTCGGTGGGGACGTCCTCGGCGGCGAGCTGATCGCGCGCTTCTTGAATCGCGTAGCGGGTCGTGCCGAACGCCAGGATGCCGAGCTTCGCGCCGGCCATCTCGTCGAGCACGGGCTTGGGGACCAGCGTGCGGGCGGTGTCGAACTTGCGCACCAGCCGGTCCATGTTGTCGCTCCAGTCCTGAGGACGCTCGCTGTACAGGGCGCTGTCGTTGTGCCCGGTGCCGCGGGCGAAGTAGGCCGACATGGCGTTGGTGTTGCCCGGCAGCGTGCGGTAGGGGATGCCGTCCCCGTCGACGTCGCGGTAGCGGGCGAAGCCGCGCTCCTCGACCTCCTCGGCGGTGAGGACCTTACCCCGCTGGATGGGGGTGTCCGGGTAGGCGAAGGGCTCGCCCATCCAGTTGTTCATGCCGAGGTCGAGGTCGGAGAGCACGAAGATCGGCGTCTGCAGGGTGTCGGCGAGGTCGTGGGCCTTGTAACCCAGCTCGAAGGCCTCTTCGATGCTCGAGGGCAGCAACACCGGGTGCCGGGTATCCCCGTGGCCGAGGCGGTAGGCGAAGCCCAGATCGCCCTGGCTGGTACGGGTCGGCAGGCCCGTGCTGGGCCCGACACGTTGGACGTCCCAGATGACGGCGGGAACTTCGGCGAAGTACCCCAGACCGACGTACTCCGCCATCAGCGAGATGCCGGGGCCGGACGTCGCGGTGACGGCCCGCGCCCCAGCCCAGCCCGCACCGATCACCATTCCGATGGCGGCCAGCTCGTCCTCGGCCTGCACCACGGCGTAGGTGGGGGAGCCGTCGGGCGCCGTGCGCAGTCGGCGGGCGTGCTCGCGAAAGGCATCGATGAAGCTGGTGGACGGCGTGATGGGGTACCAGGCGGCCACGGTGGCGCCGCCGAACAACGCGCCGATCGCTCCGGCCTCGTTGCCGTTCATGAGGATCATGCCGTCCGTCGCGTTCATCGGCGCGACTTTGTAGGGGTCCTGCTTGGTGAGGTTGGCCTCGGCCCATCCGAAACTGTCGCGAACGACCGCCATGTTGCTGTCGACCAGCTTCTGGCGGCGCCCGAAGTGGAACGACAGCGCTTCTTCGACCGTTTCGAGGGACACGCCGAGCAGCCACGCCATCACGCCGACGTACGTCATGTTGGCGACGTAGTCCCGCAGCTTGCCCTTGAGGGAGTTGCCCTTGAGCAGGTCCTTGACGGGAATCCCGTAGTACACCAGGTCCTGCCGGGTCGTGTCGGCGTTCAGCTCGCTGTTGAAGACGCAGACCCCGCCCGCAGGGAGGGCGGCCACGTCCTCGGCCACCGTCGCGGCGTTGAAGGCCACCAGGATCTCGGCGGGTCGCCGCGCGATGTAGCCCTTGTGGCTGACGCGGATGTTGTACCAGGTGGGTAGGCCCTGGATGTTCGACGGGAAGATGTTCTTTCCGTGCACCGGGATGCCCATCTTGAAGAAGCTACGTAGCAACGTCAGATTGGCGGTCTGGCTGCCGGTCCCGTTCGCGGTCGCGACCGCGATGGAGAAGTCGTTGACGACCGCCTCGACGCTTCGGTCGGGTGCGGGCCTGGTAAGCGGTTCGGTAACGCCCATGCTCTACCAACTCCTACGTCCGACCCCAGCCAGCCAGGGAGCACGCACGATCCCGGGCCTGCTGGGGCCTAAACGGTGGTTCCACCACTTCATAGTATTCCTGGCGCGCCGTGGCGCCCGCCATCGTAGCTTCACGTGGACACAGCCTCTACCTCATCGCGGATCGTGGGGATGGATGCTTGCTTCCTCGAGTACGATAGCGCCCACCCCGTGGGGTGGGCGTGGGACATCTGTCACGTAGGGACACGGGGCCCCGCGAGGGAGCGCGCGCTGCGGGGCCGGCGGCCCGGGCGTTCAGGCCTCCAGCGCGGCATCCTCGGACGGACCGTCGGAGCCGTCGGTGACGCCTGCCTCCTCGACATCGTAGGCATCGCTGCGATGCACCTGCTTGCCCAGCTTCAGTTCGTTCGTGACGCGTTCGCGGATGGCGTGCAGAACGTCCGGGTTCTCGCTCAAGAACTCCACCGCCTTCTCCTTGCCCTGCCCCAACCGCGTCTGGCCGAACGAGTACCACGACCCCGA
>Ga0114931_10004241_pt1 | contig 17925 bp, 19 predicted proteins | sample 2SBtaG_FD_89579 | JGI IMG/M metagenome (GOLD analysis project Ga0114931, IMG submission 89579) | Deep subsurface microbial communities from Kolumbo volcano to uncover new lineages of life (NeLLi) - 2SBTROV14_V59a metaG | ecosystem: Environmental > Aquatic > Marine > Volcanic | place: Kolumbo...
AAAAATTCACCAATACCGCAATCAGCAGTGTTCGCTGGTGAACTGGTTGAAGCAATCCCAGCGAATGTGGCATACCTACCGGACGGCTTACCTGGAAAAAAACGGCTTGGACTGGGAAATCCCGTATGTGTTTTACCGCGTTTTCAGCAGCTTTTTTGATTTTTGCGCCCGTTGGCTGGATACCGTGGAAGTCTTAACCAGCGATCAGTGCGCACTCACGGAAATCAACCACCACCAAGACCAAACCAAGCCTGCGGCAGCGTTGGGAACGGTTGCTGCGTTTGCAGGTGCTGCGCTTACGACACCATTTTGACTGATTGGCGTACGGTAAGGTACTGCTACGCAATATCCTCGGCTGTATTGTCTTTGTGTTTGAATCACAGAGCTATTGTTATAGAATAGGATTGTCATTTACTTTTATGTCATGGACGGGGGCCATCATAACGGTCATGACAGTGATGTCGCGGGAAGCTGCATGAAAAAACTGAAAAATGAAGCCGAGTTATTAAAGGATGCCCTGCGCGTAGGCATGGCCTATGCCGAGGGACGCGGGGTGGTTGAATTTGAACCCACCGATTCGGCCAAGGAAAAAATTGAATACGTTTACCGCCTGCTGGTACACGACCATAAATTGCAACCCTTGGCCAAGGACCAAGAAACCCAGCCCAACATGAAACATAAATTGGCGTTGTGGATTTCCAAATTACCCGCCGATGACCCCATCCGTAAAAAAGCCTGAGCAACAGTCGGACCCGGCTCCTGATCAGCCGCTACACGGGGGACTGCACAGTCTACTGCATGCCGGCGGTCATCTGTTGAATGTCGGTGATATGGTCCAGCGCTTTGGATTGGATTTTTTGCAGTCGTTGCAGAAGGGCAATGCCTACTGTTCCAGCCACCGGCTGCTAAAATCCGTCAAATACCAGTCCGCTAACGTGGGCCAGCGCAATATCGCCCAAATTATGAAACAAACCGACCCTATCGGCGTTTTGATAGTCACCGCCTAAATAATTTCCGGCCATTTGTGATAAAAACGACACTGCCAATGCGTCACGCCAATACCATTCCAACTTAAAACCCAGGCAATGGGAAAAATCTACGGTGCCGTTGATCGCCGATGACATTAACCTCTTGCATACCTCGCGAATACCAATTCGCATCACGGCGTCGTGAACGGTGACCACTTCTTTGCCGCCGTAAAATACCGAATTGGCTAAACCAAGTGCGCTTGCCGCCGGCAAAGACGGTAGATAGTCGGGGATCAAGGTAAACTGAGGAAGCGTTATTTGCATTTTGATTATATCGACATTTTGATGACGGCATTGAGCAGTTCTGTGAATATTTATTCCTGGCATCAACCTCGATCGTTATTATCACGGCTAATAATGGTGACACTTATTGCACCAACATAGCCCAAGCTTACAATTTGATAACAGTTTGTCGACGTAAAACATGATACTTATGGGATTAATGAATAATTCCCAAGTGAATTTTTACCTCATGGTACAACGTTGACTTATGGTAAAAAACCCCTATGATACTGGCGCAAATCCGATCAGGCGGTGGATGGCGGTTTATGCCTGAATAATCGGCATTATTAAACCAATCAAATCAGAAATAAATTCTAACAACAGGTGAACTCATGAATATGCACACGAATTTTGATCCTTTGCAATCTGGCTCGGCGTTTCAGTTTGAAGTCGAAGGCCTGCAAGGCCCGTTACCGAAAGATGACGATTCATTTTTAGACAAAAATTTTACCCCCCTGTTTTTCGAAGGCGGCATTTGCGTTATGGCCAATGCCGAAGTTCGGCGCAGTCCCGCGGAAAATTGGGCATGGTCCTTTTTGGTCGCGGCGCTGTGCAGTTCCGTATTTATTTATACATTTCCCGGCTTATGGCTCGTTTCAACGACTTTTGCCTGCCTGGCCGCGGGGACATTCCTGCTGAATAAGTTCCGGCGAACAAATATACCCGCATTGCTGTTTGACAACCATCGCGGCGTTATTGCCGAAGTGCGTTTTAGTCACCACCATGATTACACGGTAATTAGAGAATTCGACTTTAATCAGGTCAAGGCGTATGTGGACTGCCGCCTCGATAACGGCCATCGAACGCATTACTTTCTAACACTTTTATACTGGAATCCGGCAGATTTGCGATGCTTCCGCATCCCCTTTAACAGTCGCTTGATTTACCCTCAATGCGAGTACACTAACCGAGAGGACAGCCTGAAGTTATGGAACTTTTTTTGCCAGTTTATGGATCCTAAGCGAGCGCCTCAGATTTAATCAGTTTGCATGGGTTGGAGAAAAGACGCATCCTTTCTCAGGGACTGAGAGAGGAACAGCAGGCCAATCCTGGATAGATGATGACGGGTAGTTAGTTGCCGGACAAACTTAAGCAGATTTCCTTGGTATCCATATCCAGTTGAACTTGTTTTGAGTTTCCGGCCATGTGCTTGGTCATGTCCTCCAAACTGATACCACGGAAAACGTTGGTCACCACCGTATTGATGTAACTCCAATTTTCCTTTAACCCACATGCCTCTTCCCGACCGCAGGACTTATGATTGGGAAGGACACAATCGGTCAAGGCAATAGGCCCCTCAATGGCCATGATGACTTCCGCCACATTGATCTGGGCGGCGGCTCGTAACAAGCGGTAGCCCCCCTTGGTTCCCCGGTAGGACTGTACAATTTTTCCATCGACCAATTGTTTCAACAGCTTGCGCACAGTGGCGAACGGCAGCTGCGTGGCTTCCACCAACTGCTCCGTGGTTGTCAATTGCTCTGGAAAGTTGACCAAATGGTTGGTCAGCAATAGAGCATAATCTGCCATTTTTCCGATACGAATCATGAAAATGATAATAACATATTTTTGCTACGACTTTGCGCATTAAAACATGATAAATGACTTGCATCAGCCGATTAGGCGATTAACTAGACTAAATTGGTATTGATTAAAACGATGCCCTCGTATAAGATTGCTCTAATTAAGAGCGATTTAGTATAGTAGTATCCTGAATTTTACCAATTTTTACGCCCTTATTTGCATTAAAATAGGGAGTGAAATGAAAGAAGGAAGAGGCTATAGCATGAGCAGCGAAGTAGGCACCATAAACGAGGCGATCAACAAAAAGTACGCATATGGGTTTGTCACCGACGTGGCAACGGATAGTGTGCCACCAGGCCTGAACGAAGACGTCATTCGATTGATTTCCTTGAAAAAAAATGAGCCGGCTTTCCTGCTGGAATGGCGGCTGAAAGCGTACCGGCACTGGCTGACCATGCAGGAGCCCGAATGGGCTCATGTGCGATTCCCGAAAGTGGATTTCAACGCCATTGGCTATTATTCCGCCCCTAAATCCCTTGCTGACGGGCCAAAGAGCCTGGACGAGGTGGATCCTGAACTGTTAAATACCTACGATAAACTGGGGATTCCCTTGGAAGAACAAAAGCGCCTGGCCGGTGTCGCCGTGGATGCGGTTTTCGACAGTGTATCGGTAGGAACCACGTTCAAGGAAACGTTGGCTGAAGCCGGTGTCATTTTCTGCCCCATATCCGAAGCCGTTCATAAACACCCTGAGCTGGTACAAAAATACCTGGGTACCGTCGTACCCCAAGGCGACAATTTCTATGCTGCCCTGAATTCCGCGGTTTTCACCGACGGCTCCTTTGTATATATCCCCAAAGGCGTGCGTTGCCCCATGGAACTGTCCACCTACTTCCGTATCAACGCCGCCAATACCGGACAGTTTGAACGCACCCTTATCATTGCCGACGAAGGCAGCTACGTAAGCTACCTGGAAGGCTGTACGGCACCGATGCGCGATGAAAACCAGTTACACGCCGCCGTGGTGGAACTAGTCGCCATGAAAGACGCGGAAATCAAATATTCCACGGTCCAGAACTGGTACCCTGGTGATGAACAAGGACGCGGCGGTATCTACAATTTCGTGACCAAACGGGGCGTGTGCAAAGGCGACCGGGCCAAGATTTCCTGGACCCAGGTGGAAACCGGTTCCGCCATCACCTGGAAATACCCCAGTGTGATACTACGCGGTGACGACAGCGTGGGTGAATTCTATTCCGTGGCCCTTACCCGCAATGCCCAGCAGGCGGACACCGGCACCAAGATGATCCACATGGGTAAACGCACCAAGAGCACCATCGTCTCCAAGGGCATATCCGCCGGACACAGCGAAAACAGTTACCGTGGCCTGGTTCGCGTTGCCCCCACCGCCTCCCAATCACGCAATTTTACCCAATGCGACTCCTTGCTGATCGGCGACCAGTGCGGCGCGCACACCTTCCCTTATATTGAAAGTAAACGCCCGGATGCCGTGGTGGAACATGAAGCCTCCGCCTCTAAAATTTCCGATGACCAGCTTTTTCTATGCCAGCAACGGGGAATCGACGCCGAGCAAGCCGTATCCATGATTGTCAACGGCTTTTGCAAACAGGTTTTTGAACAACTGCCGATGGAATTCGCCGTGGAGGCACAAAAACTTATGGAAATCAGTCTGGAAGGCAGCGTGGGTTAAAAATCACAATCGAGGATCAGCATCACCATGTTAGACATAAGCGCTTTAAAAGCGACCATCGACGACAAAGAAATTCTCAAGGGTATCGACCTGCATATCAATGCCGGCGAAGTACACGCTATTATGGGACCCAATGGATCCGGCAAAAGCACCCTGACCCAGATTTTGGCCGGACATGACGATTATGCGGTCACCCATGGTCAGGTCACATTCGACGGTAAAAATCTGCTCGACTTTCCCATCGAAGAACGTGCCCGCGAAGGTGTTTTCCTTGCCTTCCAATACCCGGTCGCCATCCCTGGAGTCAGCAATGTGCAGTTTTTAAAAGCGTCTATCAACGCCATTCGCGAACATCGCGGCCAGGAACCCCTGGACGCCATGGATTTTCTAATGCTGATTAAAGAAACCATTAAAAAGGTCAACCTGGACGAGCAGTTTCTGTATCGCGGGGTTAATGAAGGTTTTTCCGGTGGCGAGAAAAAACGCAACGAAATTCTACAGATGTTGTTGCTGCAGCCCAAACTGGCCATTCTGGATGAAACCGATTCCGGATTGGACATCGACGCATTAAAGGTCGTCGCTGAAGGTGTTAACTCGTTGCGAAGCCCCGAGCGCTCGATCATTCTGGTGACCCACTACCAGCGCTTGCTGGACTATATCAAGCCGGACCGTGTGCATGTACTGGCACACGGTAAAATCGTCAAATCCGGCGGTCCCGAATTGGCCCTGGAATTGGAAAAACAAGGTTATAGCTGGATTGATTCCGGCCAGCAAGTGGCGTAAGGAAACATGAATATGTCCAACAGTCTTTTGGATCGCTGTCAATCGGCGATCACACAATCCGGACATTGCGCCGCGGGTTTGGATACCATACGGCAAACAGGCACCGACAGCCTGTTTCAACAGGGCCTGCCCACACGCAAATGGGAAACCTGGAAATACACCGATATCCAACAAGCCCTGGCAGACAAACATTTTACCGTGAATGAACCCCTGCAATCCCTCTGTGTGGATCCGTGGCGTGTGGCGGGAAGCGGTGAACAGCTGTTTGTTTTTGTCAATGGCCTGTTTTCCCAACAACTTTCCAACATTCAACCCGATCCGTCATTCCGCTTCCACCGCCTATTGGACTGGCTCGGCGGCAACAACGGCCAATCCAGCCTGTTCGGCAGTATACGCCCGCTGGAAAAACAACCCTTTGCCGCCTTAAACGACGCCATGTTCCGCGACGGCATGGTCATTGAGATTGGTGAAGGCCAACAGGTGGATCAGCCCCTGCACGTGTTGTTTATCAATGCGGATAACCAGGGCGGCAGCATGTATCCGCGCCTGTTGATCAAAGCCGGCCGTAACAGTCGTGCCCAGGTGATTGAACACTACGTCAGCCATGACGGCGCCAACGGATTTACCAATGCCTTGACCGAACTGCAACTGGAAAGCGACTGCCGTTTAGAACACTACCGCTTTAACCGTGAATCGGGTGACACGGTTCATGCCGGCGGCGTCCATGTGCGCCATGACCAAAACAGCGAATTGCAAGCGTTCTCCTATTGCAGCGGCAACAAAATGACCCGCAATGATTTACGCATCAACCTGGCCGCGCCCCGTGCCCACTGCCAAATCAACGGTGTTTATCTGTGCAGCAACAAAGAACACTTGGATAACCATATCAGCATTGAACACATCGCCGAAAGTTGCCGCAGCGAATGTTTATTCAAAGGCAGTGCCGGCGATCACGCCCGCGCGGTTTTTAACGGCCGGATCCATATTCATCCCCATGCTCAATACAGCGATGCCGTGCTGTACAGCAAGAATTTGCTGCTGTCACCGCATGCGGAAATCGATACCAAGCCGGAGCTGGAAATTTACAATGACAATGTCAAAGCCGCCCACGGCGCAACGGTCAGCCAAATCGACGACCAGCAGATCCATTATTTACGCTCCCGCGGCATCGGTCTTGATGATGCACGCACCCTGCTGAATTACGCTTTTGTCAATGATGTCGTACACCGTATTGATAATGCCGCCTTACGCGATTCGGTCAATGGTTGGGTGCTTCAGTATTTCAACAAGGCATCGGCCCTGCGGGGGATACTGGCGCAATGACGGCCATTGTCAAGAACATGCCCTCGCCATTTGATGTCAAGCGCATTCGCGCCGATTTTCCGGTTCTGCACCAACAGGTGCACGATAAGGACTTGGTGTATATGGACAATGCCGCCACCACCCAAAAACCTGAACGGGTCATTGAAGCCGTGGACCATTTTTACCGTTCGCAAAACGCCAATGTCCACCGGGGTGTGCACGCCCTCAGTGAAGCGGCTACCGATGCCTATGAACAAAGCCGCGAAACCGTGCGCCGTTTTATCCACGCGGCAAGCTGCCAGGAAATCGTATTTGTTCGCGGTACCACCGAGGCCATCAACATGGTGGCGCAGTGTTACGGTGGTGCCCGCTTGCGTGCCGGTGACCAGATCATACTCACCACCATGGAGCACCACGCCAACATTGTACCCTGGCAGATGGTATGCGAAAAAACCGGCGCTGTGTTAAAAGTCATACCTGTCACCGACCGGGGCGAGTTGGATCTACAGGCGTATGCCGACCTGTTGAGTGATAAAACCCGGATCGTCGCCCTTACCCATGTGTCCAATGCTTTAGGCACGGTCAACCCGGTTAAACACATCACCGACCTGGCCCACCAGGCCGGTGCGGTGGTATTGCTGGACGGCGCGCAAGCGGTATCCCATTTCCCCGTGGATGTTCAGAAACTGGACTGTGATTTTTATGCATTCTCCGCCCACAAAGTGTTTGGTCCAACCGGCATCGGCGTGTTGTACGGCAAACAAAACCTGCTTGACGCAATGCCGCCTTATCAGGGAGGCGGCGAAATGATTCGAACCGTCAGTTTTGAAAAAACCACATACAACGAAATACCCTATAAATTTGAAGCCGGGACACCGCATATCGCCGGCGCCCTGGGCTTGGCGGCGGCGCTCAAATACCTAAACCGCCTGGACAGAACAGCCATGGCGCAACACGAACAGAATCTAATCGAATATGCCCACGGCCGGGCCGGCGATTTTCCGGGCCTGCGTATCATCGGTGAGGCACGGCAAAAAACATCGGTATTGTCCTTTGTTTTATCCGAAATTCATTCCCACGACGTAAGCACCATACTGGACCAACACGGCATTGCCGTACGCGCCGGCCATCATTGCGCCATGCCTTTAATGCGCCGTTTTAACGTGCCTGCCACGGCCCGTGCATCGTTTGCCATGTACAATTCAATCGATGAGGTCGATGCCTTGTTTGAGGGCCTTAAACAGGCCAGGAATCTGTGGGCATGAATGACGCACTGCGAAATTTATACCAGGAAGTCATCCTGGACCACGGCAAACATCCCCGCCATTTTCATAAAATCGATCCCTGCAGCCACTGCCGGGAAGGCTACAACCCCTTGTGCGGTGACCAATTGACCCTATATATAAATATACGCGAAGGCATCATTGAAGACATCGGTTTTACCGGCCACGGATGCGCCATTTCCATGGCCTCGGCTTCCCTGATGAGCCAGGCGGTCAACGGTAAAACCGTCGCGCAGGCTACTGAAATGTTTAAAGCTTTTCACCACTTGCTCACTGCGAAGGATAAAGATTCCGGCCATGAGGAAAAATTGGGTAAATTAATGGTATTGGCGGGTGTCAAAGAGTTTCCCAGCCGGGTGAAATGTGCGACATTAGCCTGGCACACCCTGGAAAACATCATGCACAATGCCGGCAATCCGGCAGGTACACCATAGAAGGTCCCATTATGACTTTACAAACCTATAAACCGCAGCTTGATATCACCATGACGGAACCGGCATTGGCAAAAACCCGCGCCGAAATAGCCCGCCAGGGCGGTGGCATTGGTATGCGCTTGGGTGTCGCCAAAAGCGGTTGCACCGGTTATATGTACACACTCGATATTGCCAAACAAGCCCATGCGGACGACCATGTTTTCAAGGTCAGCGAGGACGTCTGCGTCGTGGTGGATCCACAAAGTCTGCCGATGCTGCAAGGAACGCAAATCGACTATATCAAGCAAGGTATCAACGCGGTTTTTAAATTTAACAACCCCAATGTACAAGACCAGTGCGGTTGCGGCGAAAGCTTTAACATCAAAGAAAGCGCCTGATGAGCCGAATCCAATTTGAAAACATCGTCACCAAACGGCTCTGTACAGGGTTGCGGGTTCCATCCGGTGAAACCGTGGAGGTGCCCAAAGGTTCCATGGTGCAAATCACCCAGGCGCTGGGCAGTTCCTATACGATCAACTATAAAGGTAACCTGATACGTGTCGACGGGCAGGATGCCGACGCCCTTGGCAAAGAGGCATTACACTATACCTTTCATTGCGACGGTGGTGCCGACGTAAACGAAGACGATGTCTGGCAGGTACTGCGCAGTGTTTACGACCCGGAAATTCCCGTGAATATCGTCGACCTGGGACTGGTTTACGGCTGTGAAGTCAGGCACCTGGAAGACGGCCTCCATCGGGTTGACGTGACCATGACCTTGACAGCACCGGCATGCGGTATGGGCCCGGTGCTGGTAGGTGAAGTGGAAAAGAAGTTGCTCAGTGTACCCCATGTTGACGAAGCCAAGGTTCAACTGACCTTTGATCCCCCCTGGGACCGTTCCAAGCTGTCCGACGCGGCCAAATTGCATCTTGGCCTGATTTAGCGGGCCGTGCGCAAACGGCATCAGAAACGGCGTTTTTCAGCAATCCATGCACGGAAATTGATCGTTGGACATGGTATCTGTAGCGAGAATCGGCTACTATAACGCCCTGTTCCCATCAGGCGTAAGGTATGTTGCAGGATACATTTTTACAAAGTTTGCAAGAAGCAAATATCAGTGTTTCGGTTTACTTGGTAAACGGCATTAAATTGGAGGGTTTTATTGAATCCTTTGATCGTTTTATTTTAGTGCTAAAAAATCATACTAATTCACAAATGATTTATAAACGAGCTATTTCCACCGTTGTACCCAGCCGGAATGTCAGCGACTAAGAGGGCGAAATAAAACAAGGGGTTCGTTGTCGTCGCCGGTCATAACCGGAGCCCGCTCCTCATCGGGCTCTTGCTTGCGGCCCTGACTCGCCGGGTAGAGTCGCCGAACATCGTCCAGTAACTTTTGACGGCATGACCGTTTGCCAGCCAAGCTACATGGGTGGCGGGGTGCGTTTCTTGCCAATACATGTACAGTCCCTAAAACCTTGCCTCACGATCACTCAAAAAAGCGACGCATCCCAACCTCGAAGGCAAACACGAACTGTCACGGTAATAACCGGACCACTTCCATGACTTTACCGATGGACACGGCATCGGCGCGGAAAATCAGCGACGAGACGGCACTGTTTTAATCAGGGGAATAGCGTATGCGTCAGGAAGCCGATATTGGTCTATTTGGTCAACGGTATTAGGTTGGAAGGTTTTATTAACTAATTATTAAGTCTTTCGACCGACCTATCCTTAATGACTGGAACACGGTTCGGTTTTCAATCCCAACCATTAGCCATTCAAACACGGATGCAAATCAGTTGGGTAGGTCATTCAGGCAATGGGGCTGTGCAATTGTTCAGGCACTACTGAAATTCAAACGCACCCAAACTCCAACCATCCGCATCCAACAAAGGCGGATCGCCGTTAAGTAAGGCACTTCGGGACTGGCCGTCATGATCCGTATCAAAAAACAGTGACAAGTCCTGCCCCCCCTCAACAATAGCCGCGGGTGATTGCACGGACAAACGCCAATTATTATCCTGCATGGTAACCAGCTTGCCGTCCGCCCCCAGGTAACTAAGAAACACGGGTTGCAAAGCGGTATTACCGCCGGCACCGTTGACGATAGCCTGATCTTTTTCCACATCGGCAATAGCGCACGTATGGGGATTATTATCCTGATCAAAGTTACTTACACAACCGCCGTCGTCATCCAGATAAACTGTCGTACAGCCACTTAGCCCATTGTTTTTGAACTCGCTGGGTGCGTCACCGTTTTTATGAACACACGCATCCCCGGCGACAAACAGGTTGTTGATCGATTTTACCGCGACGGTAAAGGAACTTTGCGAATTATTTATCCAAAGACCGTATGCGCTGCCACCGCTGCCGGCATGCAGGGTATTGTTGAGAAGGTTGATACTACCGGAGCCGATATAAATCGCCGAGGAAGTCGCCCCACCGCTGCCGCCGAAAAACACATTGTTATAAGCAACTAGATTGCCGGCATTGACGTACAACCCATAGGTAAAATTCCCCGCGCCGGTGGTCACACCGGCGCCAATCGTATTCCCGGTCAAGTTAACCTCGGCACCGGAACCGCCATTCACATACACCGTTTGGATATTGCCACCGCCCAGTTCGCTGCCTTCGGATTCGGCAAGAAACGTATTGTCCATGATCTGTATGTCACCTTGGCCGAGCTCAATCGCCCGTAACACATTATTGCGGTTAACGCTGTCACGACGCATGATAATTGTGTTGCCGGCCACGATACTGGAACCCATTGGGTCGGTGTTTTTGATAACGATGCCGACACGTACACGCTCGATTGTGTTATTAAAAACATTCACTGTACCCGCGTCATACCATATGCCGACCGGGTCCGAACCGAAACCGCCGCGAATGACATTGTTTTGGATCGTGGGGGAACCCTTTTCCAGGGAAATTACCCGGCTGTTGCCGCTGGAATCGCCACCATCGAGAATAAAACCTTCAATCAATGTTTCCGGACCAACATCGGTCAGGGAAACAAATATTTTGTTTTCATTCTGGGCCGCCATGTTGACGATCAAGCTATGATTGATCTCGGGATCGGGCGGTTCACTGAAATCAAGGTCATAGCCGCCTCGGAATCGAATACCGTCGCGCAGCTCGATTTCCTCGGGCCTGTCAAAATCCCCCAGATCACTGGAGATTTCGTAGCGACCGGCTGCAACACGGATTTCGGTTCCATGCCCCGCCAGTAGCGCGGCCGCCTGTATGGTTTTTTTTGCCTGCGAAGGCGAACCGCCGCTGTTGGCATCATTGCCGGTATCAACGCTGACGTAGTAGACACTGCCACCACCACGGTGACCGCCGCCGCCACAGGCGACAACCAGCAGGCATAGAAAATACACAATTAGGAGCTTTGACACGGCTACGGGATACTTCAAGAACAGCAAAATGGCATTATATACGATTCGGGTTGGCTATCGCCATATAAATCCTGCCATACCCCGCTCCGCCCAGATCCATGGCGACCCAGGCTGCATGTGTAAAAACATGCCGCGGTATTATTTATAAACGGTTACAGTTGATCGAGCGTAAATCATCAAGCCATGCTTCCACCCGTCGACTAACGTTCGCTTTTTGCCTGTCACTGAGGTGGCTGAGAATGTTGGCTAAAAGCATCATCAAAAGCCGCCGGTTGTGCCTGTATTTTTCCTTGTAAGCGGGCAGCCAAATTTGTCGATAATCGACAAACAAAAGCTGCAATGCCTGCGACAGTTGCCGGCGGTCCCGGCGGTGGGACAAAGATTTCAACAACACCTCCTGCCATCGCTCGCGCGCAAGCAATCCGTCCCGGCCCATTAATCGCATCGCATTGACTGTTTCGTTGATCCGTTGCTGCTGCGGCGGGGTAATTTCCGCCAGCCAAAACCGCAAGCGTTTGTTCAAGGTACGTTTAATTTTTTTTCGGCGACGTTCAGGATCTGGCTTGACAACCTCGGCCCGGTACTTGGTATTAAACTTGACCAGGTTTTTTTTTAACTCCACAACCTGTTCGTTACTTAAGCCGCCGAAAAACGTCAACACCGGCTCACTGGCGTGTTGCAGCAAAGCCCTAAAAAATCCGGCCAACTCATCATACGCTGCATTGATGAGTTTCTCATCCACGCTGCCTTCGATAATCAACCGATGATATTGACCAAGCCACTTGGCGTAACGGGGCAATTCATGTTGACAGTGCCAGCGGCGTAAAAATTTCCAATGTCGTGTCAGCCACTGCCTTTGGCCATCATCAAGGCTGACAAACGATTGCACGTACCGGGGGACCATCCAATCTGTTTGATCGTAGATAAAACGCAAGCGGCTGCAGGAAACGTTTAGTACTGTGACCAACGCGAGTAGTGTCATCAAGCGAATAAAACGCATAGACCGGCGACGCTGCATGGCACGAATCCTTGGCATGGCGACGTTTAATTGATTACAATAGCCGCTTTTATGCAATTCTTCCAGCAAAATCAGGCGGGCATATGGGAAAGCGACAAAGTAACGGCACCTCCAAAGACAAGAAAAATAACAAACCTTTCGGCAAGACCATGGCACAACTTGCCGACCGGCATGTGCTGTACGAAAAATCCGTACAAGACCCGGAGTCCGAGTATAAATTCATCAGTAAAGTTTTTCGTAAACTTCGCAATCGCAAGCCCCATGCGATGCGCGAGGATTTTTGCGGTACTGCGAATATGGCAAGTTATTGGGTGGCTAAACGTCAGGAAAATACCGCCATCGGCGTCGACCTTGACGCCGCTGTTTTAAAGTGGGGTAAAAAGCATCACCTCGACGGCATGGACAGTGACCAACAATCACGTATTCGCCTGCTTAATGAAAACGTATTAACGGTTAATACCGAATCAGTGGATGTCATACTGGCATTTAATTTCAGTTACTACCTGTTTAAACAGCGTGACCTTATGCGGCAATATTTCAGCCGGGTGCGCGACGCACTCCATGACGACGGTATTTTTTTTCTCGACGCTTTCGGCGGCTATGAATCGTTTCAGGAACTGGAAGAACCGACCAAACACAAGAAATTCACCTATATTTGGGACCAGGCAAAATACAATCCCATTACCGGTGACATGCGCTGCCATATCCATTTCACTTTTCCCGACGGCTCCAAACTGCGCCCGGCGTTTACCTATGAATGGCGAATGTGGACCTTGCCTGAAATTCAGGAAATCCTGCATGAAGCCGGTTTTTCCAACGTCACGATTTATTGGGAAGGCACCGATAAGCACGGTGACGGCAACGGTGACTATCGACCGACACAAAAAGGCGATGCCGATGCGGGCTGGGTATGCTACCTAACGGCTGAAAAGTAATTCGAGTGTCCGCATGTGTCAGACGAGCTGTCATAACCAGGTGTATTGTAATGAATTAAAGGGATATAGGGGAGTCCCGCCCACCACAAGGAGGCGCAGTCCACCGAACATGGCCGATCCCATTCATGAAGCTGTGGAGCATGGGCTGGGCTCTGGCGGGACTCTGGCAGGGGCGAGGCGACCGAATGAAAGTACCCTCATGCCGCCGCGCCTCGCTCATAGGTGCATTGCGCTGAATACAGTACACACCACCAGCACCGGTAGACCCATGGTTTTGGCCATGGCCGGCCAGCATTCAGCGACTTCGGATTCGCGGGCGGAGCATGCATGACACTCATCGAAGCACTGCAAAATGCCGCACTGTATTGCCATCCGGTTCAGTATTTCCGCGTGGTGGAAACCCATATTTCGTGGGTTTTGCTTACTGGTGAATTCGTATACAAAATCAAAAAGCCCGTGGCATTCGGCTTTTTGGATTATTCCAATCTGGCGAAAAGGCAATTTTATTGCCAGGAGGAATTGCGGCTTAACCAACGTCTTGCGCCGGAGATTTACTTGACCGTGGTCAACATTACCGGCACCATCGATAATCCAAGCATCAACGGTGAAGGCGACGTTATCGAATATGCCTTGCAAATGCGCCAGTTCAATGACGCTATGCAATTGGATAAAATGCTGCAACGCGGTGAGCTGCGGCGCGGCCATGTCGAGCAAACCGCACTGGAAATTGCCGCGTTTCACCGGCAGGCACCCATTGCATCGCCCAACGCCCGTTACGGCGATCCCGAGATGGTGTTCAATCAAGTACGGGCTAATTTTCACGCAATGGCCGAAGGCTCGAACCCGCCCTCCGATCGTGCCCCATGGGACACACTACAGTCATGGACCGAGCAGATTGCCCATGGTCGTCGTCACCACTTCACACAGCGCAAAGCGGACGGTTTTATTCGTGAATGCCACGGTGACATGCATCTGAGCAACATGGCATGGTATCAAGCACGGGTATTGATATTTGACTGTATCGAATTTGCCGACGCATTGCGCTGGATCGACGTAATGAGTGATCTGGCCTTTGTTGTCATGGACCTTCAGCACCGCCAAAGCCATGGTTTGGCCAATGTGCTGCTTAACCACTATCTGCAAAATACCGGTGATTACCATGGCTTGCATGTTCTGGCTTATTACCTGGCTTACCGGGCTATGGTCAGGGCCAAAGTGGATTATATAAGAGCCTGTCAGGCCGGCCTTAAAGTCGGCGAAAAAAACGCCGTATTGAAGGAATGTCGCGGTTATATGAACTTGGCACGTTCCTACACCAAACCCCGAACACCCAGGCTTATCATCATGCATGGCTTGTCCGGATCCGGCAAAACCACGTTAAGCGATCAACTTCTGTACGCCCTGCCGTTGATTCGGATACGCTCGGACGTTGAACGCAAACGACTGCGGGGGCTGGCACCCAACAGTCACAACAACGCGGCCGTCAATACCGGTTTGTATAGCCGCCAATTCAGCGAAAAAACCTACCGTCATTTACGTGATCTCGCCCAATCCGTCATGGCCGCCGGTTACCATGTACTGGTGGACGCCGCTTTCCTCAAATCCTGGCAACGAAATTTGTTTGGCGCCTTGCAGCTTGAGTGCCAGCCGATTATGATGCATTGCCGTGGCGCCTTACCGGAGCTGGAAAATCGTGTACGCAGCCGCCGTCAACTCGCCCAGGATGCATCGGAAGCCGATCTGGCCGTGCTTCACCATCAACGGCAAAATTATAAGGCGGTTGGCGAGCAGGAGAACTTCCGTGTCATCGAGCTGGACACCGATGAAGATGGCAGCCTGGAAAGGGCGCTGAGCGAATTGATGGACCTCGGCGTTGAGCCGTTGCCGTCACTCCTACGAATCAGCTAATTCGTAGTATAATGGAAATTTTCCATGTCTTTTTCTTAAAATAACAGCAGTATACGAAGCGAGAGCGTTGTGAACGTTGACATTCCTCTAATCATAGGCTGGTATGCCGTATTTGTTTTTTCCGCCACGGTACACGAAGCCTCCCACGCCTGGATTGCCAATCTCGGCGGTGATCCCACTGCCTATGAAGGCGGACAGGTTTCACTCAATCCCTTGCCCCATATGAAAAGGGAACCGGTGGGTATGATAGTCATACCGTTGCTATTGGCGATAATCGGTTATCTGCCGTTCGGCTTTGCCAGTGCGCCCTATGATCCGCGCTGGGCATACAGCCATCCAAAACGGGCGGCGATGATGGCATTGGCCGGGCCGGTTTCCAATTTACTATTGGCGCTGATCTGCATGATGATGATGTGGCTTGGACTGCAAATGCACTTTTTTAACATTCCCGACAGTATCGGCTTTATGCAAATCGTCACTTCGGCGCCGCACGAAACGTTCGACGGAATGGCTTATTTACTCAGCATGTTGTTCAGCATGAATATATTACTTTTTGTGATCAACATGATGCCGGTACCGCCCTTGGACGGCAGTGGTGTTTTACCTCTGTTTATGGCGCAGAACACCGCGCGTCGCTATTTGGAAATTGTCAATCAGCCGTTTTTATTTTTTATCGGCATTTTCCTGGTGTGGAAATTGGGATTTGAAATTTTCTTACCGGTTTACCAGATATTTATTACGATTTTATATGGCTTCAGTTAACCCGGCTGTTTCATAAGGCGTGGCACATGTGATGTGCCGCTTACGGATCAAGGGATAAACCGTCGTCGCGAGGACTATGCCAAGCTTGGCGACCTTCGGTATAACTTTCGGGCTGTTGCTCGAACAAGGTGCTCGAACAAGGCAGCCACCGATTGGCGTAAGGAACCATTGCTAAAACCCTATGGAGTGATACTGAACAAACACAAAGCGTGCATCAATCCCATCACGCATGGATCCCCGAATTTCAAAGCGCCGGCACGCTACCCATCAAGAGTTCAAGGGCGGTTGATTTGGTCAAAGCGTTATTCCCCCATACTGGAGTAGAGGATTTCACGGTACTCGTCGTTGCTGCGAGATTGGGAAAGGGCGACCTGGGTCTGGGTCAGCAGGTGGGTCACTGGGGTGCGTAACTCGTGGGCGATGTCGGCGGAAAAATTCGAGAGACGTTGGAATGCCTCCTGCATGCGCTCCAACATTTCGTTGATTGAATGACACCGCCAGATCGGTGAGTTCCCGGGGTGCCGTCTCTGGGGACAGACGGGTGTTTAACTCATTGGCGCTGATATGCCGGATCTGGTCGACGATGTTCCGTACGGAAGTGATGTTCGATGGTACGCTCGACAACCCAGCCGAAGCCAGAAAAAACAAGTGCCGCAGTGAAGCCGAACCGCAAGGTTAACCGCTGTGCGAGAGAAGGCGGGCCGCCTGGCAGGACGCACAAGTGTTGCGGGAGCCACGGATAGCGGGAGCGACCGCCGCATCATTTCTCACCTGGGACATCAAGCATGTAGCCCATGCCTCGCACGGTATGGATGAGTTTTGTATCGAAACCATCATCTATTTTCGCCCGTACCCGGCGGATGGCGACAGCTTCGGTGAGCCCTTGCTTGAAATAGTCACCGATCTTGATTTCGTCCTCGACAATCAGGATTCTCACGGTCACCCCTCATACTTCCGGCGGCCCCATACAAGTCCGCCCGATATGTTCAAGATTAGCTCCCACCTGCTTCCGGCAAGATGACAGCACCATTACAAAATTGTAATGCCAGCGTCAGGTTGGGGACTGGGATGTTTCGCTATGGTGTGATGCAAGAATGGCCCTCGAGGCGTTGTCATCATGCCTTGGTCGGGTGGAACTAACATTTCGACGTAAAGAGGAAAACGCAGGTATGAGACGAATTCCCCACAAAACCTTCGCATTGCCACGACAACGGATGGCGCTGGGGATTTGGATTTTTGAACAGGGATAATGTTCTTCCGTCGCGAAGCCCATGGATGGGCGGGAGCGATCGGGCACTGGGGCTTGGGTATCCTCTTTTAGGTAATCGTGATCTTGCTCATTGCCGCGTTAGTCAAATATGTGTTCGGAGGTCGCAAGTAACAGAGTAGATGCCACTCACATACATTGTTATGGGAGCATTCCCAAATTGTTGCAGATAGAGAGCACCTGGTCAAAACACGCGGGCTACCATAGTGGTAGTGGCGCAATAGAAAGTTCAAACAAGTTTATTTGCAATAGCCGGCTCAAACACGCCGGAGCATGGTGGTATATTCAAAACGCCAATAATATAC
>Ga0114931_10004242_pt1 | contig 17919 bp, 13 predicted proteins | sample 2SBtaG_FD_89579 | JGI IMG/M metagenome (GOLD analysis project Ga0114931, IMG submission 89579) | Deep subsurface microbial communities from Kolumbo volcano to uncover new lineages of life (NeLLi) - 2SBTROV14_V59a metaG | ecosystem: Environmental > Aquatic > Marine > Volcanic | place: Kolumbo...
GGGCGGCGGATGCGAGGGCGTGCTTGTCGAAACGCACGAGGGCAGGCCGACCAAGATCGAGGGAAATCCACTTCATCAATTCAATAGGGGGAAAACCAGCGCCAGGGCCCAGGCTGTGGCGCTATCCATCTACGACCCTGAACGGCTCAAGAAGTGCAGCAGGCTGGATCATGGCGAGCGCGTCGATTCCTCGTGGGAGGAGTTCTCAGCAGTCGCAAAGCGGCATTTTGCAGCTCTCGATCGCGCGGGCGGCAAAGGGCTTGTCTTCTTCGTCGACAAGACCAGCGGCCTGTCGAGGCAGGCGATGCGGGCACGCGCCCAGCAGCGCTGGCCCCAGGCACAGTGGATCGCCTACGACCCGCTTGACGACGAGAACGGACTTGCCGGTTCCCGACTGGCGTTTCGCGGCGCGACATATCGGCCTCGGCACATTGTCGAACGCGCGAGCGTTATTCTCTCTTTTGACAGGGATTTTCTGGGTGTCGAATCACGCCTGCCCGAGATCCGCGGCTTTGCGAAAGGCAGGCGCGTGCTGGCGACCAGTGGCCCGCAAAGCGCGATGAACCGCCTCTACGTGGCAGAGTCAGACATGACGCTCACGGGCGCTGCTGCAGATCACCGTTTGCGCCTGCAGCCATCGCGTATGCCCGCGGTTGTCGTCGCGGTCGCACAGGCTGTTCTCAGCCAGCTTGGGGCAGGCGTGAATGCGTCGCTTGTCGCGGCGCTCGAGACGGCTCGTGGCAAGGTGGGTGGACTCGAGGGCGTCGATCCCAAGTGGATTGACGCTGCTGCGGACGATCTCGTGCACGCGGGCGGCGCAAGTCTGGTCATGGCGGGGGCTTCGCAGCCTGCAGAAGTTCATGCGATTACGCACGCGCTCAACGCTGCGCTGGGCGCTGTGGGTAAGACTGTTGTCTACGACCCGCTCGAAGGCGACTTGGGCGCGTCCTCCTCCAACGGCATTCGTTCGCTCGTCGCCGCGATTCGCAGCGGACAGGTGTCGACGCTTGTCGTGCTCGGTTGCAACCCTGTCTACGACGCGCCCGTTGAGTTTGATTTTGCAAACGCCTACAAACGTGTTCCGATGACGGTGCAGCTGTCGCTTGAGGACGACGAAACCGGCGCCTTGTCCGCATGGCAGCTCAACGCCGCCCATCCGCTCGAGTCGTGGTCGGACGTTCTTGCTGATGACGGTGCGCCAAGCGTGGTGCAGCCGATGATCGCTCCCTTGTTTGGTGGGAAGACGGACATCGAACTGCTCGCGCTGCTCCTCCGTGAAGATGTGCAGGACGGCCATGCGATCGTGCAGCGAACCTGGCGCGACGCATACACCAGCGCCGGGGGAGATTTCGAAAAACTCTGGCGGCGGGCGCTGCACGACGGGCTGCTTGCAGGCAAGGCGCGAAGTGGTGATCGGCCTGCGCCGCAATTCAGCGCAATTGCCACGGCGTTGAGCGCTTGGACGCCTCGGCAATCGCAGCAGGGCGCGCTTGACGCTGTCTTCCGTCCCTGCGCCAAGCTCCGCGACGGCGCTGGTGCGAACAATGGCTGGCTGCAGGAACTTCCTGACCCGATCACCAAGATCACATGGGACAATCCGGCGCTCGTCAGCCCTGCGACATTCAAAACCCTAGGATTGCATGACAAACGCAAGCGCATTGGCCGCCAGCACGCGCCGATGGCGCGCGTCGAGGTAGACGGAAAATCGCTTGAAATGCCTGTGTGGCCGTCGCCGGGCGTCGCGGACAACACCGTTATTCTTGTCGCGGGGTATGGCAGGCAGCGTGTGGGACGCATCGGGGAAGGGGCGGGCTTCGACACCTATGCGCTGCGCACCAGCGGCTATTGGCGGGGCGGTCCCAACGCCCGCATCACGCCGACGAGCGGCTCGCGCGAAATCGCAACAGTCCAGGACCACAGTAGCCTGACGCCTCCCGAAGCGCCCGATTCGCCCCGCGCAGTCGAAATAATGCGCGAGTTCCACGTTGATGCGTATCGCAGGTATGGCGACGAAGTCATCGAGGAAAAGGACCACTACGGCCAGATCAAGCGCATGAACTTCGCAGAGCGCGTCGGGACAGCGTCGCACGCGCCCGCAGGCCAGGACATCTACACCCAGTGGCAGCAGGACGCCCGCAAGGATCGGCTCAATGGTCGCCACCAATGGGGCATGGCGATCGACCTGAGCACGTGCATTGGCTGTGGCGCCTGCACGATCGCGTGCCAAGCGGAGAATAACATCCCCATTGTTGGCAAGGAAGAGGTGGTCAAGGGACGCGAGATGCACTGGATCCGCGTCGATCGCTATTTCTCAGGCGGTGATGGGCAAGGCGGCGGCGATGTGCAGACGCATGTGCAGCCTGTCGCGTGCGTGCACTGCGAAGAGGCCCCGTGCGAAACGGTCTGCCCGGTCAACGCGACCAACCATGGCCGAGAAGGCACCAACGACATGGTGTACAACCGCTGCATCGGCACGCGGTACTGCTCCAACAACTGTCCATATAAAGTTCGGCGATTCAACTTCTTCGATTACGCGACCAAGCGCTATCGGGGCGATATTCGCCTGCTCACGCACGATGGGCGCCCCGACGAACGGGAGGCTGTCAAGGTTCCCGAAACAATGACGCCAAACAATCGGGATCTCGTTCCGCCCAGACTTCGCGAACGTATTCAGGATGCGGAAAAAGGGCTGGCGACGATGCAGTTCAATCCGCATGTCACGGTTCGCAGCAGAGGCGTTATGGAGAAATGCTCGTACTGCATCCAACGTGTCAATGAAGCGAAGACCGAGGTTAAAGCCAAACACTGGGAGCGCATCCCCGACGGGTACTTTCAGTCGGCGTGCCAGCAGGCCTGTCCTGCGGGCGCGATCGCCTTTGGCGATATCGCCAATCCCGAAAGTGAAGTCACGAAGATGCGCGACCACGCGCGGTCATACCGGCTGCTTGGGTATCTCAACACCAGGCCTCGAACGTTGCACATGGCCAGACTGCGGAATCGCAATCCAAAACTGATGTCACAAGAGGAGCTGGCGCTGATGGAGAACCCCTTTGCCCACGGCGAAGGCGCGGGCGACCATGACACTGGCGCAGAGCACACCAAGGCTGATCGGCCTGACGCGCTGTTGTCGCTTCCCGTGCTTGGAAACGTCGCCCAGCGCTCCGCACTTGCCATGGTGACGGGAGGTCTGGCGTGAGCACGATGCACCCTGACGAAGCGACAGCGAAACGATTCGCGGGGCTCGCTGACGCGCCGCCCGTCGACCGCTTTGTCGATGCGGAGACGCTCGACGGCACGATCATTGCGGACCCGTCCGTTCGAGCTGCGCTGGTTCTCGGCGACCGCGATCTGCATTCGGTTACGGAGACGATCTGCGGCTGGGCGGAGAAGAAACCACCCCGCTTGTGGTTGCCATTGTTCATCGTCTCTGCGCTGACCGCGAGCGTCGGCTTGTTGATGATCGCTTACCTGTTCACCACGGGCGTGGGCGTGTGGGGATTGCAGAATCCCGTGATGTGGGGCTGGGCCATCGTCAACTTCGTGTGGTGGGTGGGTATTGGCCACGCGGGCACGCTCATCAGTGCGATATTGGCCATCTTCAAACAGAAATGGCGCACAAGCATCAACCGCTTCGCAGAAGCGATGACCATCTTCGCGGTCATCTGCGCGGGCATGTTTCCGGGCATCCATGTGGGGCGCGTGTGGTTCGCGTGGTTTCTCTTTCCCATACCAAACTCGAACAACATCTGGCAAAACTTTCGCAGTCCGCTTCTTTGGGACGTGTTCGCGGTGGGGACCTACTTCACGGTATCGCTGCTCTTCTGGTACATGGGCATGATTCCGGACATTGCGTCGCTGCGCGATCGCGCCCGCAAACGCATGAGCGAAGTGACGTCGTTTGGCCCCATCAGCCTGCCCACGGGCAAGATCGCCACCTATTTCTATGGGGCGCTTTCGCTGGGATGGCGCTTCAGTTTCCGCGGCTGGTGGAACTACGAGAAGGCGTACATCCTGCTCGCAGGCATCGCGACGCCGCTGGTGCTCTCGGTGCACTCGGTCGTGTCATTCGACTTCGCCACTGCGGTCCTGCCGGGCTGGCACTCGACGATCTTCCCGCCCTACTTTGTTGCTGGCGCCATTTTCTCTGGCTTTGCGATGGTGCTCACGCTGCTCATTCCCGCGCGGGCGATCTATCCGGGCATGAAGGATTTCGTCACCAACCGCACAGTCGAAAATATGTGCAAGATCATCACAGTGACGGGCTCGATGGTCGGTTTCGCTTACACGATGGAGTTTTTCATCGCGTGGTACAGCGCCAACGCCTTCGAGAAAGAGGCGTTTCTCATTCGCGCGCTGGGTCCGTACTGGTGGGCGTACGCGACAATGTTCCTTTGCAACGTCATCACCCCACAGGTGTTCTGGTTCAAGTGGGCTCGAACCACGCCTTGGTTTATCTGGATCATCAGTATTTTCGTGAACATTGGCATGTGGTTCGAGCGATTCGTCATCATCAGCACGCTTTCGCAGGATTACTTGCCTTCATCGTGGGATTACTACTCGCCCACCTATGTTGACGTCCTCACGTTTGTTGGCAGTTTGGGCATCTTTATGACGCTCTTCATGCTGTTCATGCGGTTCCTGCCCATGCTTGCGCTAAGCGAGGTCAAGAACGTCATGCCCCAGGCGGATCCGCACAAGCCTGAAGGCGGCGCCAAGAATCATGGGCCCCATGGAAATGGTGGATCAGGATCTAATGGCCCCGGCGGCGCTGGTCCCATTAGCGATGACGGATTCGAGGACGACGATGACCTACAGCCTGTCGGCGCAGGCGCCGTGAGTGGGGAGGATGCCTGACATGGACAATGCTGTGAGACAAGACAATCAAGGCAAAGTGCGACGAGTCTGGGGCGTGCTGGGTGAGTTCGAGACGCCTGCAGCGCTGCTGCATGGCGCCGAGAAGGTGCGCGACGCAAAGCCAAAGCGGTGGGACTGCTACGCGCCCTTCGCGGTGCACGGACTCAATGTAGCGATGGGGCTCAAGGCAAGTAAAGTATCGTGGATTGTCGGCAGCTGCGCGTTTGTCGGCGCGAGCGGCGCCATGCTGATGCAGTGGTATTTGAGCGCTGTCAATTACCGCATCGTGGTGCATGGCAAGCCATTCTGGGCGTGGGAGCAGTTTCTGCCCATCACGTTCGAGCTGGGCGTGTTGATCGCGGGCTTTGGCGCTGTCCTTGGGATGTTGGCGCTCAACGGCTTGCCCAGACTGCATCATCCGCTGTTTGACAAGGAGCGTTTTCTTCGCGCCAGTGACGACGCGTTTTTCATCGCGATAGAAGCAAGTGATTTTCCACCGGATCAGGCCCAGGACCTGTTGCGCAGCGCTGGCGCCAGCACGATCGAAATTGTTGAGGAGGATGCGTAATGCCTGCGCAGCGCCACATCACATCGGTCGTCGCGCAAAGTGCGGCGCTCCTCGCTTGCGGCTTGGCGACGCTGGTCGCTGTCGGCTGTCGCGGCGATCGCTCGAACAAGCCGCCTCGGCAGATTTTTCCGGACATGGACGATTCGCCAAAGGTCAAGGCGCAAACGCAATCGTATTTCTTTGACGATGAGCGCGCCATGCGCGACCCGGTCGAGGGGGCTGTCCCGTTTGGCAGGCACGCTGCGGTCGCTGTCAAGGATGCCGCCGCAACCGAAGTGTTCACGCAGGAACGTGAAGACCTGCTTCGCGAAAGCGACCTGTTGTATCGCGGAATCAATCCCGATGGGTCGTATGTTGAGCGCATTCCCATACACGAGTTGCTCGATCTGACGCCCGGAGCGCCTGTCGACGCTGCGAAGGTGCGCTCGCTCATTGCCCTGGGTGAAAAGAACTTCAATATTTACTGCATTGCGTGTCACGGCGCCTCTGGAGACGGCGATGGCACGGTGGGCTCGCGATGGGCGTCGCCTATTCCGTCGTATCACCAGACGCAGTACTACCCGGGTGGCGAAAAAGGTCAGGACGGATACATCTTTCACGTGATTCGCAATGGCGTGTCAAACGTCGCAGGCGCCCAGCCGCCTCTTCGTATGCCCTCGTATGCGGAAAACGTCTCAGAGCGTGAAGCATGGGCAGTTGTCGCGTACATCCGCTCGTTGCAACAAACCAGACGCACAGGCGCCATGAGCGCCTGGCGCGACAACGCGCCCGCAACCCAGCCGCCTGTCGCGACCAAGAACAACGCTGCGCCAAGCACGAAGACAGGCGAGGAGGTGTCGGAATGAGCCAATTCGCAATGGACAAGGCCCGCCTGCTTGCGCCCGACAACACTGCGCTCCCCAGAGCGTCTGCTTCAGGGCTTTCGCTTGGCTTGATTGGCTTTGGCGCAATCCTGCTGATTGTCACGCTTATTGCGGGAATCACGGGGGACGCAGTTGCGGCGCAGACAGCGATGGCGGCGTATCATGTGGGCTTTCTTGTCATCACGGGGATTGCGCTTGGCGGTTTGGTGTTCACGATGATTCTGCACCAGGTCAACGCAGGCTGGGCGGCGCTTGTTCGCAGGCAGGTGGAGAACCTGATGTCGATGCTGCCTGTGTGCGCCCTGCTGTTCCTACCGACGCTTGCGTTGATCTTTCTGTCGCCTGGATTGTTGTGGGGGTGGATGGATCCAGCAAATGTGGCGGGCGATTTGCTCTACCAGGAAAAATCGGCGTATCTCAATACGGGGTTCTTCATCGGGCGAGCGGTGGTGTATCTGCTGATCTGGACCTGGCTTTCGACAAGTCTGTATCGAGCTTCACGAGAGCAGGACCACACGGGCGACAAGTGGCTCACCGCAAAGGCCAGGCGCCGTTCCAGCTACGGCCTGCTGCTCTTTGCGCTGACGACGGCATTTGCTGCATTTGACTGGGAGATGACGCTCGACCACCATTGGTTTTCAACGATGCTTGGCGTGTATTTCTTCGCAAGCAACATGGTGGCGGGGCTTGCTGTTGTGATGTTGGTGCTCCTTGCGCTCAGGGCGACTGGCAGGCTGCAAGGCCTGGTGACGGAGGAGCATTTTCACGATCTTGGCAAACTCACGTTCGGCTTCGTGGTCTTCTGGGCGTATATTGGCTTCAGCCAGTATTTCCTGATCTGGTATGGAAATATCCCAGAAGAAACAGCATATTTTACGCTACGGCATGAGCATGGCTGGGAGAACGTGTCCATGGCGCTGGCGGTGGGGCGCTTCGTTGTGCCCTTCGTGGTGCTGATGGCCCGGCCCGCCCGGCGAAGCCCGCTCATCCTCTCGTTGATGGGCGTCTGGCTCGTGTTTTTTCACATCGTGGATGTGTACTGGCTCGTTCGCCCCACGATTGAAGATGCGACGAGCGTCGTCGGCTGGCTTGACGTTGTTGGAGTGCTCGGCCCCATCTGTGTGTTCAGTGGCCTGCTGATCCGCCGGATCGCGTCGGCGCCGTTGGTGCCCGTCAACGATCCGCGCATGGAAGAGTCTATAACGCACTGGAATACGATCTAGCAGCAAGGAATACTGTCAGGCAGGAATATCGCACCTACCGTGGCGTTCAAGCGTGAGATGGAAGCGAGTAGCCGGAGCGAACCATGACCACTGACCACGACAACGCTCAGCAGGAAGCGCCCGAACAGACTTGGCCTGATTCGACTGACACTTGGCATTCGCACAGCAGCGCCGAGTCGCACATGCGCGCCCATGGTGAATCTGCGTCGCCCACGATTGTCGCGCTCGTGGGTTTGATCGGATTCGCAATCATCATTGGCAGCATTTCCGTTATCGCAGTGTATTTCAAGGAGGCTGTCCGCCAGGAGGTTGTCGTCAAGATTGAACATGCCGATATGCAGAAGGACTTCCGTAAACGCCAGGCGGATTGGCGCCAGCGGCTTGAAGCGAAGGGTAAGCAGGTTGCGCTTCCTGATGGAACACAGGTGGTGGTTCAGCACACATTGGAAGAAGCCATCGCCACAGTGGCGCAGGAGTACGCGAGCAAACCATGAACACGTTAGAGCGCAGCATGGCGATTCGAATCGCAGCAGCGACAGTTGCCGCGGTTGTGATTGCGCCCAGCGCTTCGATGACGTTTGCGCAGATAATTCAATCCAAGCCTCCCGCTGCGGTGCAGGGCGCTGACATCACAGAAAAGCGCGGCGCCTCTGCGCCCCTTGATCTGCATTTCACCAACGCGGATGGTCGCGACACAACGCTGGGCGCGTATTTCGATGGGAAACATCCCGTTGTGCTCACGTTTGCGTATTTCAACTGCCCGCTGTTGTGCCCGCTTGTCTTGGGTGGCGCTGAGAAGGCCTTCAAGGGTCTTGATCTGACGCTTGGTGCGGACTATCGGGCGCTGACAGTTTCGATCGACCATCACGACACGTTCGAGCGGGCGCTCGATGAACGTACGACGCGCCTCTATAGCTACGACCGGGCGCCTGGTTCACCCGATGAAGCGTGGGATTTTCTTGTCGGCAAGCCCCGGCCGATCCGCAAACTCGCCAGCTCGGTGGGGTTTGGCTTCAACTTTTTTCCCAAGACCGGGCAGTTTGCGCACAGCGCCGGCATGCTTGTGCTCACGCCTACGGGCGAGGTGTCGAACTATCTGTATGGCGTGGAGTTTGATCCGCAGCAGCTGCGCCTTGCGCTGCTTGACGCAGGCAATGGCAAGGTGGGCTCGCTCTTCGACCGCATCGTTCTGTATTGCCATGTATACGACCCTGACGCGGGCAGCTATTCATTGCAGGTGATGCGCGTTATGCAGGTGGCTGGGGGAGCGACTGTGCTTGTCTTGGGATCGCTGCTTGGCGCGCTGTTCATTGGCGAAGGCGCCCGGCGCAAGAAGCGGGCCCGCAAAGCGTACGAATCCACGCTGCGCGCAGGCGTGGCGCAGACTTCAGAACACACCGAATTGGGAGCGACGAACGCATGACGTGCTTCGCACTTGAAAGCATCGTGGTGAGAATGGTTTCGGCGCTCGTCGCTGTTGAAGAGCCAACCGGCGTGGGCGCCATTTGGTTCCGTCAACGGGGAGCGACGTTCTCAAAGCCACACGACGATCTGTTTATGTTCATTTTCTGGGTGTGCACAGCGTTTTTCGCGGGACTCATGGGGTTGGCGGTAGTATTCTGGATTAAATATCACAGGGTTGAGGGCAAGCCAATTGAGCGAAGCGCCTCGCACAACATCATGCTCGAGTTGACGTGGACGATCGTTCCGAACATGTTTCTTGTGGTGATGTTCGTGTGGGGGTTCCGCGCCTACCTCAATCTGCATGTGGCGCCTGCGGACGCAGAGCAGATCAAGGTCTCCGCGCGCAAATGGCAGTGGTCGTTCGAGTATGACAACGGCGGCGCACCCACGGAGACCCGGCCTTTCTCCGACGTGCAAATCCCCGTTTTTGCTGTTCCTGAGGGAAGGCCAATCAAGTTCCTGATGTCCAGCGAGGACGTCATCCATTCTTGCTACATACCCGCATTTCGCATGAAGCTTGACGTTGTGCCCGCGCGGTACACGACGATGTGGTTCCAGGCGCTGCCGCTGGATAAGGGACAGGAATCCCGGGAGCACTGGCTCTTTTGCGCCGAATACTGTGGCGACAACCATTCCAGGATGTACGCACGGGTGAAAGTGCTCCCTGAGGACAAGTACCAGGAATGGAAAAAGGAGCTTGCGAACCTGTATGGCGGCGGACGCTCGCTCGTCGATGTTGGCAAGGTGCTCTACGCGGCGCGCGGGTGCGTGCAGTGCCACAGCGTTGATGGATCAACAAAAGTGGGGCCGTCCTGGCAGAACATCTGGGGCGAGAAGGTGAGCTTTGCGGATGGCTCGTCGGTCACTGTTGACGAGAACTACGTTCGCGAGTCGATCTTGACGCCCGCGAAGAAGATCGTCGCGGGTTTCCCGAACCAGATGGTCTCCTACCAGGGGCAGCTCTCCGAAAAAGACATCACGGCAATCATTGCGTACATCAAGAGTATTTCCGAGAAGGGACATTCGGCGCTCACGCCCGACGAGACATCCCCGATCGAGAGTGAGACCAAGTGAACGAATTGCGCCGACGTAGGCGGCGTCGAGGCATTGGCTCGGCGCGTGTAAGGATTGACGCATAATGACGACGATTACAACAGAAGGCATATCGACGCCCGTTCACGACGCCTCGCACGAGGAGGGTTCGTACCTGACGCCCCATGGCGGGATCTTTGCGACGATCTGGGATTGGGCGACGACGATCGACCACAAGAAAATCGGCGTGATGTACCTTTTCAGCGTGCTCGCGGCGTTTTTTCTGGGTGGCGTGCTTGCGCTCATGATTCGCTATGAGTTACTAGCGCCAGACAAGGTTGTGACGCTCGCGGATGGCTCGACCAAAGTTGTTGGCAGAGTGTTTGACGGGAATCTCTTCAACCACCTGTTCACACTGCATGGCGCCGTCATGGTGTTCATATTCATCATTCCAAGCACGCCTGCAGCATTGGGTAACTTTTTCCTGCCCTTGATGATTGGCGCCAAGGACGTGGCATTTCCACGACTCAACCTGTTCAGTTATTACATCTTCGTTTTTGGATCGCTCCTCGCCATCGCAGTGACGATCATGGGAGGCGTGGACACAGGATGGACGTTCTACACGCCATACAGCACCTCGACCGCGGGGAGCTCAAAAGTGATGATGATGACGATGGCGGTGTTCATTCTGGGATTCTCATCCATCTTCACGGGCCTTAACTTCATCGTCACTGTGCACAAGCTGCGGGCGCCGGGCATGGGGTGGTTTGACATGCCGCTCTTCGTATGGGCGATCTATGCGACAGCGATCATTCAGGTGCTGGCGACACCCGTGCTGGGTGTGACCGTCCTCCTGCTCACGCTGGAACGCGCCTTCAAGATCGGCATCTTCGATCCTGCGCTAGGTGGCGACCCGGTGCTGTATCAGCATTTCTTCTGGTTCTACTCGCATCCCGCGGTGTACATCATGATTCTGCCTGGCATGGGCATTATGAGCGAGTTGGTGTCCGTGCACTGTAGAAAGCCCATATTTTCTTATCGCTTTATTGCGTACTCCAGCCTGGCGATTGCTGGAATCTCGTTCATTGTCTGGGGTCATCACATGTTCACCGCGCAGGGTGAACTCGCTAGCGCAATCTTCTCCGGGCTGACGTTCCTCGTTGCGATTCCCTCAGCCATCAAGATGTTCAACTGGCTTGCGACCATGTACAAGGGGTCGGTCGCGATAACGACGCCAATGGCGTATGCGCTCATTTTCATGTTCACGTTTTCAATAGGCGGACTCACCGGTCTGTTTCTGGGCACGCTGGCCGTGGACATGCATCTGCACGATACGTATTTCGTTGTGTCGCATTTCCACTACGTCATGATGGGCGGCGCCGTGATGGCGTTTCTTGGCGGGCTGCATCACTGGTGGCCCAAGATGTTTGGCAAGATGTACAACGAGAAGACGGCGCTCTTGGGCGCGTTTCTTGTCTTCGTCGGATTCCAACTGACATTTTTCCCGCAGTTCATTCTGGGCGCTCGAGGCATGCCACGACGGTACGCGACCTACGTTCCCGAGTTTCAGGCGCTGCACATCGCCAGCACGATCGGTTCGTGGGTGCTCGCTGCAGGCATGTTGACGCACTTGTTGACGTTTGTGCAGTCATTGGTGGCGGGGAAGAAGGCGCCGCAGAACCCGTGGGGCGGGCTGTCGATGGAGTGGGAAACGCAGTCCCCACCGATCGAGCATAACTTCGCTCATGAGCCAACGGTCACGCATGGCCCGTACGACTATGACAGCACGGTTCCGCCAGGCTGGGATCCGAAAGATTTTCCGTTGCCTGATCCGCTGCCTGAAGGCGCAACCGCGCACTGACATTTCGACTGACCACCGAAGGGTTCGAGGATAATGACAACGATCACAACAGATCAAGCAGTCGCTGGGCAGGGCGCGACGTACCACGACCGGTACAAGCAGCAACCTCATTGGCGAAACCGCGATGACGAGTTTGAAGCGGCCAAGATCGGTATGTGGCTGTTTCTTGCAACCGAGTTGTTGCTGTTAGCGGTTTCTTTTGCGCATACGCGGTGCTGCGCATGTGGCATCCGGAGGCGTTTCGCGGCGCCGCTGAGCATTACCTCAGTTGGCAGATTGGCGCGACAAACACCGCAGTGCTTCTTGTGAGCAGTTTCGCTGTGGCGTGGGGCGTGCGCTGTGCACAACTTGGGAAAAAGTGGGGTGTCGCACTCAATTATACGTTTGCGGCGCTATGCGGCGTGGCGTTTCTGGCGCTGAAGATCGGGCTTGAATACATCCCCAAGATTCAACATGGCGAGCTGCCTGCAGGTCTGTTCCATTACGCACATGGTGGTGACGCCTATGAGCCGATTTTTCTGAGCATCTACTGGGTGGCGACCGCCACGCACGGACTGCACGTGCTTATTGGCGTATTCCTGCTGCTGTGGGTCGCATGGCGAGCGTTGCGGGGACATTTTGGCCCTCGGCACTACACTGCAGTGGAGAATATTGGATTGTACTGGCACATCGTTGATGTGATCTGGATCTTTCTGTTTCCGCTTCTCTATCTGGTTCCATAACTATGAGCACGCAAGCATCCATCATGCCGGCAGGCGCAGCTGCGCAGCTGGCGAATCGTGACGCTCACACCGACGAACACCAGCATGTGTCTTCCATGCGCCTGCTGATTGCAGTGCTTGTTGCGCTCCTTGCGCTGACGGCGCTGACGGTCTTCACTGCGCGCGATGTGCATCTTGGCTCGACGGGCAATCTTGTCGCTGCGCTTGGGATCGCAGTGATCAAGGCTGGTCTCGTGGCTGCGTTTTTCATGCACCTGCTCCATGACAAGCGTCTCAACGCGATCGTGCTTTTGTTTTGCCTGATGGCGGTGGGGTTTTTTCTTCTGTTCACGATGATCGACCTTGGGTCGCGAGCTGCGGTGGATCCCGTCCGCAATGTGTGGACGAAGGAGCCAGCGATGGTCTCAAAGGCCCATGCTGACGGTGAAGCCGCCGAGGGTGGAGCGACGCTTGAGCCTGCGCCGGCAGAAGAGCATTGATGACGGATCGCGCTGCGTACAATCACTGCGGGCGCCGAACATGACGAAAACCAGAGCACGAATATTGGGTCTTTTACTGGTGGTCGTCTCGATTGGCGTTCTCGCTGTCGCCACACCCACAATGGCCAGACGCCTCCGCGCCCATTACCGCGCTGAAGGGCGATCACCTGCAGAATTATGGTGGCTTCAACGCGCGACGAAACCCGCCTTCACCTTTGAGGGGCGCGAGTGCAGTGTCAAAGCGATCCCATCTTCTGAGGGCGATAAAGGCGTCGCTGGCGTGCGCGTCACCTGGGGCGAAGCGCATGAAGATCTCGCGATTGGCGGGCGCATCGTCAAGGAGCTCCCCGACCTGAAGCGGTACGAAGACTGGATCGCTGTGCTGCGCATGGCGTCGGGAGCCTCTGCAAAGGAAGTACAGGCGAAGGAAGCCACTGGCGGGACCGAGCGACCCAGGCTGCTCGTTGTCGCCAGACAGCCCGCAGAGGGATACGACGCCAAGACCTGGGGCGTCGCTCGATACAAGGATTGGCGCTACGTTTTCCTGGAGTTGGGTGTAGACGGCGGCATCACGCGCAGCGAGTCGGTGTATCGCGATCTCGACGACGACCCGCGATCGTGGCGGTTTGCGGCTGCCATGCAGGTGACGCCTGGACTCTTCACGCCTGGCATGCGGTCCGCTTCGCCTTTTTCCTATCCCAATTACAAGCCAGTGCAAAGTGCGATGGCCTCGATGGGCTGGACGTGGCCTGCGTCAGGTGTCGCAGTGTTGACGCTCGTGGTGGGCGGATTGCTGCTGGCCAGTTCGTATGTTCGGCGTGACTGGGTCAGCGAGGACTCAGATGTCGAGTCTCGCGATGGCGCAGACGCGCTGCCCTCCACGTGAATACGCTAGCGGCGTGCGTGATCGGTCTGAACAACCATCGATGACAGCGGAAACGTCAGCAGTTGCGACAGTCGCAGCAGCCGACGGTGTCTGCGCGTGCGGCGCTGCGCATGACGCCCCATGCGCAACCCTACGTGAACGAGTAGGTGACAGCGCTGTCGCGGCTGCGAAGCCGGTCCTGCGCGTTCGCCAGCGGTACTGGGTCGTCACTGCGTCGCACCTTGTTGCAGATCTGTATCCGCCTTTTGTGCTGTCGCTCGCTGTTGCGCTGACGGCGGATCTTGGTTTGTCGAAAAGGCAGATGGCGCTGCTCTTCGCGTTCAACCCGATAGCGAGCGGTTTGTCGCAACCGGTGTTCGCATGGATCACGGATCGATTCGACACGCGCGTCTTTGGGCCGCTGGGCCTGGCGATTTGCGCTATTTGTCTTTCGTCGATCGGGTTTGCAACGAGTTTCGGACAACTCGTCGCGTTGCAGGTCGGCGGGATGATTGGCGTGGGCATGTTGCACCCCGTGCTTGCGGCGCTTGCGGGCGAGCTTGGCGCCGGGCGAAAGCCTGCGCGGGCGCGGTCTGCGCGAGGGCTTGCGCTCTCGATCTTCTTTGCAGCGGGGATGGTGGGAGGTGTGACGGGGCCTATCGTGGCGACGCGCATCAACGAGCACATAGGCCTTGTGTACCTGGCGGTGATGGCGATTCCCGGCGTTTTGTTCGCTGGCGCGCTGGCTGTGGCGACGCTGGGCGTCCCGCATCGACCGCACGCGCATCATGACGCAGCGCGCCACAAGGCGTACATTCGTCTTGGTGTTGAGGGACGCATCGCGCTCGTTGCGCTGTTTGTGTCGAACGCCATGCGGTTCACCGTGAACATCGGGCTGTTTTATCTTTTCGCGCAGTGGGCAGCGGCGCGTGTCGCTGACGCTGATCGCGCGTCGAGTCTTACTGGCGATGTGATTGCTTCAGCGCAGATGGGGATGGGCGTCTCGGCGCTCTTTTTCGGGTGGGTTGTGCACGCAGGGCGTGAGCGCACGCCGCTCGTGCTCTCGGGCTTGCTCGCTGCGCCTGCGGTGGCGCTCATGGCGATTGCGCCGAGCGGCGCTATGCACGCGCTGGCGTTTGTCGCAGCTCTGGGATTTTTCGGAATGATTCCACAGTCGATCGCAGCGGCTCAGCGGTTGCTCCCAGCAAGCACGGGTGTCGCGGGATCTGTCATGATGGGTTGTGGGTGGTTTGTCTCCGCGATTGGGCCTGAGATCGTAAAAATTGCGATCGAGCGGTTTGGGGGGCTCACGGGAGCATTTCTGACATTGGCAATCCTCATGGCGCTGGCGGGGTTGGTGGGATTGCTGATCCCACGAACGGCTCTTGAGCGGTCAGGGGCACAGCGCTAAGAATGGGGAAAACGTGTTGTAGACTGGCGCTGGCGCGGTGCAATAGATCGGCGCGTGTCGGCGGCAAAGGGCAAGTGCAGCAAAACTCTGAATGAGCTGTCGCTCCAGGTGAAGCAACATGTTGTGACGCCGTTGCTTCGGTATCCTAGAGCGTGGCCCGTCTGGAAGTCAGTCCGCGTGGGGCAGGTATGGCTGAGCAGCCAAATATACAAACAACAGGGGATGTTGCGCTGTGGCGCGATGTCATGGCGGGTTCTGCTCGCCAGGAAATCAATGTGCTCGACCACGGCTTCGTGGCCTTGACGGACGTGATGCCACGCCTGGTTCCCGAGGGGCAGACCGCGGACAGCGCCATCGTCCAGGCAGCCCGCGTCTCCTATGGCGAGGGAACGAAGAAGGTCAGCGAGGACCGCGGGCTGATCCGCTACCTGCTGCGGCATCGCCACACGACGCCCTTCGAGATGGTCGAGTTCAAGTTTCACGTTCGGTTGCCCATCTTCGTCGCCCGCCAATGGATAAGGCACCGCACAGCCAACGTGAACGAATACTCCGCCCGGTATTCAATCGTGCCCGACCGGTTCTATCGCCCGTCCACAGACGCGATCCGCCAGCAGTCCACTGCAAACAGGCAGGGTGGCGAAAGCGTTGTGGACGATGCGACAGCGGCTGCGTTCAGCGACTACATCGAACACGCCAACGAGCAGCACGCGACGTACATGTCGCTCACCGAGCGAGGCGTCGCCCGTGAACTCGCCCGCATCGGCTTGCCCCAGAGCGCCTACACCGAGTGGTACTGGAAGTGCGACCTGCACAACACGCTGCACTTCCTCGCGCTGCGCCTTGACAGTCGTGCGCAGATGGAGATACGCGCGTACGCCCAGGCGATGCTCGACCTGATCGCGCCCATCGCGCCCGTGACGATCGAAGCATGGCGCGACTATGCGCTGGGCGCGATGCGCTTGACCAGACTCGAAGTCGAAGCGATCCGGGCAGGGGCTGCGCAACTATCCACAGACAACAAACGCGAGCAGCGTGAGTGGGAAGCAAAACGGGCCAATCTTGGACTGTCGAACGAGATGTGATCGGGTTGCGACACAGAACATGAAGACCAAGTGGCTGCGTTATGTCAACGAAACATGGGCAAGAACGACCGTGCTCCAGCGGCGTGATTGGGCGTCATGTGGCGAACGTCCGCGCCAAACAGTCGCGAGCGCAGCGGCTACACGCTACAGAGAGATTGAGAAACGCCCTGACGGGATCCTGCAGGAATATCCCTCGAGTAGGCGCATCTGGATATTGACGCAACGGTCTAAAAAGGATTAAGGAGGACAGATGAAGACGAACAGTGTCGATTTGGGCCTTGTTCTGCGTGATCGGCATCGAAGATCGGAATCACACCGATATTTCACTGCAGCCGATCAAGCCGTCAGCGTCAAGACTTACTTGTAGACGCCAATCCTGCGCCCCGAAACACAAAGCGGGTGACCGGACTCGAACCGGCGACATTCAGCTTGGGAAGCACCATCATATCCCACTTGGCGCTACAGACAAGCCCGATTTTGAGCACCCCCCCAGCACCAGCCCCAGCAGTTGCGCGCACGAGGTCGAGGCGGAGATCGCCTTTATATCTGCAAACTGGGACAAGCTACCTGACACGATGCGAGCCGCGATCGTTGCCATGGTGCGGGCAGTTCTTTGAATGGGGCCTGCCAGATCACAAGGCTCGACAAGAAGAAGTGCTATTTATTCAGGACCGCTCGGCGATCAGGTGTGTCTTTCGTTTCGGAATCTTCTGGTTATCGATGAATGCATACATGAATGCCTGGTGATTGAGAGGCCAGGTCGTGTCTTGCCGTTCATCCGGCAGTGCGCTCACGCGAACTGTCGCTTGTTTTGATTGCGGAAGCAACGATTCGAACCAATGCATCGTCATCACACAACGACTCGCCAGTTGATATCGACGTGCTGATGACCGCCCAGCAGATCGAGTCGGCGAGCAGTGCAGAACGCACGTCCACTGGTGTCAGCGCTTCAAACGTCTGCCCAGCCAGAGTCGCGGCCAACTGCTGCACATACTCCTGGTGAATCCTTGCCAGGTGTCCGGGCTCCCCGACCTCGTCAGGGAAGTAGCTTGACATTCGCACCCAGAATCGAGCTGTTGCGGGAGTATCCTGGGAGATCTTCGCGTAATGCCGCACCGTGGCTTCGATGCGGTTTGTGCGTGATCGGCATTCAAGAGTTGCCGCGCGTACACCATCCAAAAAGCTGCGCTGGACATCCTCCCAGAGGGCGAGCAGATACTCGTCCTTGCTCTTGAAGTGCAAGTAGAACACGCCCTTGGCGACATCGGCCTCCTCGGTGATATCCAGGATGGACACTAAGCCGATCGGCTGGCGCTCGAAAGCCGCGAGGCCAGCCGCGAAGAGGGACTGGCGCACCGCCATCGCCTTGCGAGCCCGCCTACCGAGCGGTTTCATAGCTTCTTCTTGCAGTTGGTTCTCAGAGTTCGACGGCATATGCCCATTCTTGCTGCATCGGGTCCACTTGACAATGATGACCGGTCCGCCATAATTGTAC
>Ga0114931_10004243_pt1 | contig 17919 bp, 19 predicted proteins | sample 2SBtaG_FD_89579 | JGI IMG/M metagenome (GOLD analysis project Ga0114931, IMG submission 89579) | Deep subsurface microbial communities from Kolumbo volcano to uncover new lineages of life (NeLLi) - 2SBTROV14_V59a metaG | ecosystem: Environmental > Aquatic > Marine > Volcanic | place: Kolumbo...
CAGGAAGGGGCCACCCTTCCACTGGCCGCCGATGCCCCAGGGACTGTCGGCATTCGGGTCCGCCGTGGTCTCATTTTGCACGGTGTAGTGCGCACCAATGCCGAGGCCGTTCCAGCTGGGCGAATCGTAGCGAAGGGTATTGGTGGCACGACCCTGACCGGCATCACCAGCACCCCGGTGCAGATCAGACTGCAAACCACGGTCACGTTGCTGCTGTGCCGTACGGTACAGCGGATCAAGTGCCGCACCGTGCGACTTAAACCGTGGAGATGGTACCAACACGTACCTTGCCGAACACGCCCTCCAGGCCCAGCCACTGGTCACGATCTGTGAATGCACCGCTACCCGTAGATACGCCGGAAGCCACGCCTGTTACTGTTGCACCACCGGAAGTGGCACCCGATACAGATGCGTTCTTGCCACCGGAAACCTTGTTACGCTCGGTAGTGTCGTACTGAAAGTCAATCTTAAAGACGGCCTTCAGACCATTACCCAGGTCCTCACTGCCCTTGAAACCAACAGAACACGTCGTACAGTTGAGATTTTGTGTCGTCGCCCCACCATCCGTGTCCTGGTAATCATAGCTGGTATCAATGTGTCCGAAGACAACGACGTCGGCCGCGGCGACGCTCATGCTACCCGCAAGGGCAGCACCAATCAGGCCTGGAATAAGTTTTTTCGTCATGCGTGTTACCCCCGATGAATTAATTTCTGCTTTATACAAATTTCGAATATGGAAGGGAAGTTACCCCTTTACGTGCATAAATGCAACAGATTTTTACAGTTTGACTCTTTTTTACAACACAAAAGAAAACGGGACCCAGAGGCCCCGTTTTCCTGATCTAACACACAGCACTAATTAGAACGTGTGCTTCATGCCCAAGGTCCAGTTGTCGAGCTTGCCAACGCCGCTTTGATCGGCATCGATCTGAGCAAAACCGAGGTAGCCCTTGGTGCGCTTGCTCAGGCTGTGTGTACCCACGATTTCCCAGGAGTCGTAACCGGTATCAATATTAGCAATACCGTTTCCGTCCTTGCCCTGACCGTATGCGGCATAGATCATGTTGTTACCGAAACCGGCGGTACCACCGATGAACCAGACGTCGGCGCCATCACCCTTGCCGGCAGTCTGCAGACCCTGCTGCTGACTGATCAGGCCGCTATCCCCTTCGTACTGACCGAAGACGGCGAACTTGTCGAAGCCAAAACGGCCACCGATCCTCCAGGCAGAGTCATCACCACCAGTGTCACTGGTAATGTAGTCAGCGAAGGCCAGGAAGCCACCGCCTTTCCACTGTCCACCGATACCGTAGGGGCTGTCAGCATTCGGAGCAGCTGTGGTTTCGTTCTGCACGGTGTAGTGACCACCCACCTGGAAACCGGCAAACGTTGGAGAGTCATAGCGAATGGTGTTGGTTGCACGACCCTGGCCGGCATCGCCCGCGCCACGCTGCAGGGCAGACTGCAGACCCCAGTCACGACCCTGGACCGATGTACGGTAGACCGGATCGATCATGGCACCGTGTGATTTGTACAGTGTAGAGATGGTACCGATGCGGACCTTACCATAGTTGCTGGCAAGACCTAACCACTGGTCACGATCGGTGAAGGCGCCACTACCCGTGGAAACACCGGTCGCTGAACCGGTTACGGTAGCGCCACCGGAGGTTACGCCAGTAACTGATGCCGTACGGCCACCACGAACACGGTTACGCTCGGTGGTGTCATACTGGAAGTCCAGCTTGAAGATCGCCTTCAGACCGTTACCCAGGTCTTCGCTGCCCTTGAAGCCAACAGAACACGTTGTACAGTCCAGGTTGTTCAGACGGTCGTTGTTGCCCAGCGTGTCATCCTTGGTGCTGTTAAAGCTGGTGTCGATGTGACCAAACGCAGTCACGTCGGCAACCGCGCTGCCTACACCGCCGATCAGGGCGGCGCCGATCATTGCCGGCAAGATTTTCTTAATCATGATAGTCCCCTTACAGAGTTAGAAAGTTGAGTTAAACAAAGTCACTTGTCATTGCACGCGAGCACTTTACAACAACAAAATGCATGAATGCAACACTTATTTTCAAAAAAACCACAGATTTAATTTTTTGTTGCTAGTGAGCAACAGTATGCCGGGGAAATGGCGCCCACTGGCCCACCCCTATCGGCGGCGCAATATCCAGGATACCTCGTAAAAATGTAATGTTTCAGTTAGTTACAATTTATCAGTGCCGCTTAACACGCCCACAGCCAAGTTGCGTACAATAGCGGGCGGCCAGGACCTGCATGGCAGGTTTGCACCACCAGATCGTTGCAGGGTCTCCACAGGCATCCCTATATATGCATGCAACACCATCCAGAAACGCACCCTGCCCCTGCGGCAGTGGTAAAAAGTACAAACGCTGCTGTGCGACCGGCGCGGAGCCCGCGGCAGGGTCCCAAATCCAGCAACTGGCCGACCTCTACCAGCAGGGCCAGCTGCGCCAGGCGAGCCAGTTGGCCGAGCAGCTGCTGCGGTCCGACTCCCACAACAGCAGCCTGCTTGAACTCGGTGCAGCAATCGCATTGCAGGCGGGCAAGCCGGCACTGGCCATTGAACGTTTTTCACTGCAGCTCGGGAATCAGCCGGGAAACGCACTCGCCCACAGTAATCTGTGCATGGCCTTGCACATGAACGGCGATGATGCTGCGGCCTTTCAGCACGGTCAGCAGGCCATTGCACTGGACCCCGAACTGGCAGATGGCTGGAACAACCTTGGTACTGTCTACGAGACCGGCAACAACCTGCTCAAGGCACGCGAACACTATGAAAAGTCTCTCGCACTTGACGACAGTGATCCGCGCGTACACATCAATGCCGGCGCAGTTGCACTCAAGCTGGGCGATTACCCGAATGCCGAGGCACATTCCCGCGCGGCACTTGCCAGGCAGCCGGATTATGCCGCCGGCTACAATAACCTGGCTACGGCCCTGGCCAGACAGGGACACATTGACGAGGCAGAAGAGAATTACCGGCAGGCCATGCAGCTGCAACCCGGCAACCCGGAGTTCCTGACCAGCTACGCCGTGCTGTTGCTGGAGCAGGATGCGACCGACCAGGCACGTGAATTGCTTGATGAAGCCATCAGCATCAACCCGAATCACGTCGGGGCGTACATCACCCTGGGTAATTTATCAGAACGGCTGAATGATACGCACGCCGTTGCGCGTTACTACGACCAGGCACTGTCGCTGGATGCCGATAACAGCGTGGTACTGTGCAATCTTGGTTACCGTGAATTCGAGCTCGGCAACCAGCAAGCGGCCATTGATCACTTTAACCGGGCACTGCAAGGCAATCCTCACTCCGCCAAGACACTTGCCGGCCTGGGCAAGGCCCTGCTGCGCCAGGACAAGGTTGACGATGCGTCAACCCTCATCGACGAGGTACTGTCCCTGTCGCCGCTTGATGTACACACCCACATTGCCAACGCCCTGTTACACGAACGCCTGCATGAACCCGACCAGGCAAAAAACGAATGGAAATTTGCCATCGGACAACATCCCGGGATGAGTGACGGCTATATCGGACTTGCCACCCTGTACGAAAATGCCGGTAACGCAGATCGGGCCCGTGAGCTCTACCGCGCAGCAGAGACGGCGGGTGCCAGCAGCGTGACGCTCTACCACCACTGGAGCGCCATGGAAGAAAGGCTGCACCGGCTTGACGCCGCCGCGACACTGGCCGGCAAGGTGCTTGAACTGGACCCTGACTACGCCGGCCTGACCCTGATACAGGCCAAGCTGGTGCGCCGCAACAAGGACTACGCCGGCGCACTGGAAATCCTTGAACGACTCGACAGCAGCTCGATCAAGAACAGGCAGACACTGGCCAACTACGAATTCGAACGTGGCAACCTGCTTGACCGACTGGAGGACTACCCGGCCGCCTTCACGGCCTATAATCGTGCCAACCAGGCCAAGAACCTGCTCATAGGCGATACCTATGATGCCGCCGCGGATGAAGTGCGTTTCGGTCACCTCAAGGATTTCTTCTCGATAGAGGCCCTGCAGTCACTCAGCCAGCTGGCAGCACCGGTCCCGGCAGGGACAGCTACCCCGGTGTTCATAATTGGCTTCCCGCGTTCCGGCACCAGCCTGCTGGAACAGGTTCTCGGTTCGCATCCGTTGATTGCAGCCGCTGGCGAGTTGACGTTTATCAACGACCTGGTAGAGCGCAAGGCGAGCGCCTTGCTGGCAAGCAAACTTCGCTTTCCTGACGTATTACTGGACCCGTCCGTTGCACTCGATGCTGGCAAGGCGGCTCGGCTCAGGGATTATTATCTCGACAACATGAACTCGCAGGGCGTGGTCAGTAAAGAGACACAATGGGTCACCGATAAAATGCCGCATAACGCCCTGCACGTTGGCCTGATCAAATTACTATTTCCACAATCACCCATCATTCATATCACACGGCATCCCCTGAACGCATGTCTGTCCGCCTATTTTGCCAACTTCAAATCGGGTCACCGCTACACCTCGAGTCTGGTCAGTACAGCACAACATTACCGGCAGATGATCGACCTGGTGCAGCACTACCGCGCACAGGGGGTCGACATGCTGGAGATTCGTTATGAAGACCTCGTCACCGACCAGCAAGCCACGGTCAGCAAAATACTGGGGCACATCGGTGCCGATTGGGATGACGCCTGTCTGCAGCATCACAAGAGTGAACGCGTGGTGAAGACTGCCAGCTATGAGCAGGTTACGCAGAAGATATACACGTCATCGTTATATCGATACAGGAATTACCGCAAAGCCGTGGAACCGATTATCCCTGTTCTGGAATCAACCATCGAACGTTTCGGATACAACACGGATTAAAAACGACCTGTAGCGGCTTGCAGCCACGAGTGTTGTTTTTGCACAGGTGCAGATCGCGGCTGCAAGCCGCTCCTGCAACAATAGAAACACCCTGCGAGTCCGCCAAAAACAAAACCCGCCTGATGGCGGGTTTCATTTATGGCTGGCGGACTAGGATTATTCGCGCTGCGCGCTCACCCTGCGGGCCGCCGCCGTGCCGGCGACGTTCTAACGCGCTACGCGCGTTGGTCGAACCTTGAGGTTCTCATCCCAGTCCGCCAAAAACAAAACCCGCCTGATGGCGGGTTTCATTTATGGCTGGCGGACTAGGATTCGAACCTAGATTAGTGGAGTCAGAGTCCACTGTCCTGCCGTTAGACGATCCGCCAAATAGCGGTTTAACGTTTCGAGAATTGCGGTGCGCGACGCGCCTTGTGCAGACCGACCTTCTTGCGTTCGACCTTGCGGGCATCACGGGTTACAAAACCGGCACGACGCAACACGGGGCGTAATTCATTATCGTACTCGATCAGTGCACGGGTAATGCCATGACGGATGGCACCGGCCTGGCCACTCATGCCGCCACCCTTGACGGTCACCATGATATCGAAGTCACCCAGGGTATTGGACGTCTCCAGTGGCTGGCGCACGATCATTCGTGCAGTTTCACGACCGAAGTAGGTATCAAGCGGACGCTTGTTAACGACTATATCGCCCTTGCCCTTGCGCAGGAATACGCGTGCGGTTGAGGTCTTGCGGCGTCCGGTACTGTAATAAATATCGCTCATACTGTGTTTCCTGTCGCTGGCGCACGCAATGCGCCAACCGAATAATTTGCTTGCTGTTAGAAATTCAGGGGCTTGGGTTGCTGGGCAGCGTGCTGGTGATCAGGTCCACCGTAGACCTTGAGCTTGCGAAACATCGCACGACCCAGTGAATTCTTCGGCAGCATCCCCTTGACGGCCAGCTCGATTACCCGGCCAGGCGCCTTTTCCTGCATAGTCTGGAAATTTGCTGACTTCAGGCTGCCAATGTAACCGGTGTGGTGGTAGTACATCTTGTCAGTCGCCTTGCGGCCGGTGACATGCACCTTGTCGGCATTAACCACAACAATATAGTCGCCGGTATCTACATGGGGTGTATATACAGGTTTGTGCTTTCCGCGCAGACGACGGGCTATTTCAGACGCCAGACGGCCAAGGGTTTTACCATCGGCATCAACGACATACCAGTCGCGATTCACTTCATGCGCTTTTGCAGAAAATGTTTTCATCAGTTTTTGCTCTGGATCTTGCGAATTCAAAGAGCGGGGATGTTACAAAAGTCGCCCCTAACTTACAAGGTTTGCTTGCCTGCCGGCGGGTTTTCGCCCCCATTCGGGGCAAAAAAAAAGCGCGAACCTAAAGAGGCCGCGCTTTAAAAACCTCCTTGGCGGAGGTGGAGGAGCGCTGACTGGCCAAATAGGGGGGCAGGCCAATCAGCGTGTTAGCATTTTCTAATATAATGTCTTTCTTGTCAATACAAATATCCACCTCAGTGATTGCCGTTTGCCCGGCATTTATTCAAGATACTGATTTTATTATATATTCACAGAAATATTTTGTTACTCAGTCGATCCTGAGCCGCTCGACAATTCGATCATGTACCAGGTGTTCCTCGATAATTTCGTCAATATCCTCCCTGTCGACGTAGCTGTACCAGACCGCCTCGGGGTATACGACCAGCACCGGACCCTCGGCACAACGATCGAGACAGCCAGCAGTATTTATCCGTACCTTGCCTATGCCTGCCAGGCCCAGCGATTTACAGCGCTGCTTGGCGTAGGTGCGCATCCCCTGTGCATCAAAGCGCTGGCAACAGTCGCTGCCATCTTCACGCAGGTTGGTACAAAAGAAGACATGGTGTTTGTAATGGGCCATAGCCAGCCGCTCCAGTCGGGACGCCATCAGGCGATCATGCTATCTTAAACCCAATGAACCGGCGCCCCGCTACTTTTTTCGATCGACTCATCGCGCATGCTGACCAGGCACTGCGTACCGTGTTTGGTGAACCCGCGGGTTCAGGCCGCGACAACCCGGCAGCACCCGTCACGGAGACCGAACTGTCCAGCACTGAAAAGGCCAGCAGTATCCGGCTGATGCGCGTGAATCATGCGGGTGAAGTGTGTGCCCAGGCACTCTACCAGGGACAGGCGCTGACTGCGCGCCGTCAGGAGACCCGTGCGCAAATGACCCAGGCGGCGATCGAGGAGAATGATCACCTCGCCTGGTGCCGGCAACGCCTGGAGGAACTTGGCGGCAACACCAGTCTGCTCAATCCTGTGTGGTATACCGGTTCACTCGCCATAGGCGCAGCCTCCGGCCTGCTGGGTGACAAATGGAGTCTGGGTTTTCTGGCGGAGACCGAGCACCAGGTCGTCAAACACCTTGAAGGGCATTTACAGCGGCTGCCACAGGGCGATGAAAAATCACACGCCATCCTGGAAACCATGAAGGTGGATGAAGCCAGACATCAGGCGACCGCCCTGAACGCGGGTGGCGCAAGCTTGCCGGAAGCGGTTAAAAACATAATGTCACTGGCATCCCGGGTGATGACCTCTACCGCATCCAGACTATAACCACAGGGTTAATGCTGACGGGGAGTCATATTCCTGCCATAAAACATTTCCAGCATTTCCCGGTTAACCTGGTCGCGTATTTTGCCTTGCGCGGACATTGAGTAGGCCTCCCGGCCGGCGCCAAACAGGTAGTCATCCAGTTCAATCTCTTTCAGCATCATCCTGGTGTGGAAGATGTTCTCCCGGGACAGATTGGTATCAATCATCTGGTAGCGCTCACGCGTATCGGGCGACAGAAAGTCCTGGATAGAATCAATCCTGTGATCAATAAAGTGCTTCTTGCCCTGCACATCCCGGGTGAAACCACGCACCCGGTAATCAAGAATAACGATGTCGGATTCAAAGCTGTGGATCAGGTAATTGAGCGCCTTCAGTGGCGAAACCCGGCCGCAGGTAGAGACATCGATATCGACGCGAAAGGTACTGATGCCGTGATCCGGATGGGTTTCCGGGTAGGTATGAACCGTGATATGACTCTTGTCCAGGTGCGCCACCACCGCATCCGGCAAGGGACCGGGGGACTGGGCATTGGAAAGTATTGCGGAGCCTGCATGTTCCTCGGAGATCAGCAGGGTGACACTGGCACCCTGCGGCTCGTAGTCCTGGCGTGCCGTGTTCAGAATCGTGGCGCCGATTATATTGTCCACGTCCGCCAGGATGTCGGTCAGGCGATCGGCATTATAGGCCTCGTCTATGTACTCGATATACTCAGTGCGGTGCGCAACAGACTGCGCATAGGCGATATCGTAGATATTAAAACTGAGCGTCTTGGTGAGGTTATTGAATCCGTGTAACTTCAGCTTGTTCATTCTACCCTGACATGCATAAGACCCTGATCACGAATGACCGGTGGCAACAATGGGCGGGTGATAAATAATCTGTACCACGGTGCCTTCCGGATCACGACAGTAAAAACTGCGCGCCCCGTCACGGTGCGTCCTGGGTTCGGCAACCATGGTCACGCCACCGGCCCTGAGAAAATCATGCCACTGATCCACCTGCTCGGCACTGGCAATGAAGAATCCGATATGGTCCAGCCGTTGCCCCGCATCCGCGCAGGCCGCGCCCGCGCGGTGCAAGGCAAGGTTGTCATTGCCCGAGGTCAAATAGAGATTGTCGTCATCCGGGCGCCACTCGACCGCCATGCCCAGCAATTCGACATAAAACTGCTCGCAAGCGGCCAGGTCAGCAACATTGAGCGCTACATGACGCATGCCCAGGGTGCTGGCCGGGCGCTTCATCACCCGGCCTCCGGACCAGTCTCGAAGATTTCGTAGTCATGGGTAATGGTTGCGGTCTTGCCCAGCATAATGGAGGCCGAGCAGTATTTTTCTGCGGATAATTCCACGGCACGTGCGACCTGTTTGTCCGCCAGCTGTTGCCCGGTGACGATGAAATGCACGTGAATCGCGGTAAACACCCTGGGCTCGTCATCGGCACGACTGGCCTCCAGCGTTACCACACAGTCCGTGACCGCCTGCCGCGCCTTCTTCAGGATCATGACGACATCAAACGAGGTACAGCCCCCCATACCCAGCAGCAGCATCTCCATGGGACGCACACCGAGATCCCGACCGCCGGATTCCGGAGCACCATCCATGACAACTGCATGTCCACTGCCGGATTCGCCTACAAAGGTCATTTCCTCAACCCATTTAACGCGCGCTTTCATCAGTAATTCCAGCTACTTAGAAAGTGATCATCCTATCACAGTTCGATGGCCGCAGTAGTGTCGTGTCGGTGCCCCTAAAGCTATTTCCGGGCTATCCGATACAAAGGTATGCAAGCACTTCCACTGACATTTGAAGCAGATAGCGCACAATCCCGGGGCACACCCAATCCCTGCATCGAGCGTTTCCTTGAACATTGCCACCGGCGGAAATATCCGAACAAGAGCGTCATCATTTATGCTGGCGACCAACCGGATGTTCTCTACTACGTCATTAGCGGTTCTGTCAGCGTCCTGATCGAAGACGAAGACGGCCACGAAATCGTACTGGCGTACATCAACACGGGCGGCTTCTTCGGCGAGATGGGCCTGTTTGGTGAAAGCCCCAACCGCAGCGCATGGATACGTACCCGCATCGAATGCGAGGTCGCCGAAATCAGTTATTCGCGCTTTCGCTCTCTGGCCAAGGATGACCCCGATATTCTGCTCGAACTGACCGCACAGCTGGCAACGCGGTTACGCAAAACCAGTCGCAAGGTCAGCAACCTGGCCTTTCTCGACGTCACCGGGCGTATCGCCCACACCTTGCTGGAACTGTGCAAGGAACCGGACGCCATGACGCATCCGGATGGCATGCAAATCAGGATAACCCGGCAGGAAATCGGACGTATTGTCGGTTGTTCCCGCGAAATGGCCGGACGGGTACTCAAGTCACTCGGCGAGCAGGGACACGTGTCGGTAAAGGGAAAAACGATCGTGGTATTCGGCGCACGTTAACGCTGCCGGGTAAACAGCACTTCAATCGGGGCGGCCAGTTGGCCGCTCCGTTGCGTTTCAGGCAAACAGTTCTGCCAGGCGTTCGCCCGGTTCATCAGCCTTCATAAAGGCCTCGCCAACCAGGAATGTGTTCACACCATGATCCCGCATCAAGGTTACATCTTCACGGCTATGAATACCGCTTTCGGTTACCACGATACGATCGGCAGGAATCTGTTCCAGAAAACCCAGCGTCACGTCCAGACTGGTCTCGAAGGTCCGCAAGTTGCGGTTGTTGATACCCAGCAGTGACGCCGGCACGGCCAGCGCGCGTTCAAGCTCGGCTGCATTATGCACTTCAACCAGGGCATCCATACCAAGACGCGTTGCCAGCTGCAACAGCTCAATTAACATGGCATCACTCAGGGCAGCGACAATCAGCAGCACACAATCAGCACCGAGTGCCCGTGCCTCATAAACCTGGTAGGGATCTATTATGAAGTCCTTGCGCAAGACCGGCAGGCTGCAGGCCTTGCGCGCCAGTTGCAGGTAACGGTCTGCACCCATAAAAAAGTCGGCATCGGTCAGCACCGACAGACAGGCCGCCCCGCCCTGCTCGTAGCTACTCGCAATCTGCCCGGGCCGGAAGTCCTCACGTAATATACCGCGACTGGGTGATGCCTTCTTGATCTCGGCAATAACGGCGGCCTCATTTGCCTGCAGCTTTTGCTGCAGCCGGGCAGTAAATCCGCGCGTGGCCCCGGCATCAGCAGCACGTTGAATAAGCATATCCATACTGACCGTGCGAATTCGCTCATCGACCTCCTCACGTTTGCGCGCCAGGATACGACTCAGAATATCCGGAGTATCGTTCATGCAGTTATACCGTGTTTGATGCTTCAATCAGGCCCGCAAAGGTGGCCCTGGCCTTGCCCGCAGCAATCGTATCAGCAGCACACTCCACACCCTGTTTGAGGGTGGTGGCAAGGCCGGCGACATAGACAGCCGCTCCGGCATTCAGACAGACAATATCCCTGGCAGGTCCAGGCTTGTTATCAAACACCGCATGTATCATCGCCAGGCTTTCTGCAGCATTTTGCACAGCAATACCGTCAAGACTGGCGCGCCGCATACCAAAGTCTTCCGGTACAATGCTATAGCTCGATATCACTCCTGCTTTCAATTCGGCTACCCGGGTCGCTGCGGCAATACTGATCTCGTCCAGACCATCTTCGGCATGCACAACCAGTACATGCTCACTGCCAAGTCGTTTAAGTACCCGGGCCAGTGGTTCCACCCAGTCAGGGCTGAACACCCCGAGCACCTGGTTGGGTGCTCCTGCAGGATTGGTCAACGGTCCCAGCAGGTTAAACAGGGTACGCACCCGCATTTCCTTGCGCGGTCCAATCGCGTGTTTCATTGCGCTGTGATGTTGCGGGGCAAACAGAAAACCGACTCCGACCCTGTCGATACAGGCTGCCACCTGCTGCGGACCAATATCCAGCTTCACGCCTGCGGCCTCCAGCACATCGGCACTGCCGGAACTGCTGGAGACCGACCGGTTGCCGTGCTTGGCGACACGACCACCGGCGGCGGTCACAATGGCGCTCGCTGTCGAGATATTAAAGGTACTGGCGCCATCACCGCCGGTGCCACAGGTATCAACCAGATGCGGCCCGCTAACGTCTACCGGGGTCGCCAGTTCACGCATGACGGCAGCGGCGGCGGCAATCTCGTCAACCGACTCACCCTTCATGCGCAGACCAACCAGGAAGCCGCCGATCTGGGCGGGTGTTGCCTGCCCGGTCATAATGGCGCGCATCACCTGCTCCATCTCGTCACCCGCCAGGTCGCGCCGGTCGATGACAGCCGCAATGCCCTTTGTTATATCCATACCGCTGTATCCTCAGGTCGCGTTGAGAAAATTACGCAGCAAGTCATGACCACAACCGGTCAGGATAGACTCCGGATGGAACTGTACACCCTCAACAGCCAGTGTCTTGTGGCGTACCCCCATAATTTCGTCCATGCCACCCGCCTCATTTTCTGTCCACGCCGAAACCTCCAGGCATTCCGGCAGGGAATCCTGTTCTATGACCAGGGAATGGTAACGTGTCGCCTGTAACGGGTTTGGCAAGCCGCGGAATACACCCGTGTCGTTGTGCGAAATCATTGACGTTTTACCGTGCATAATGGCCCGCGCATGACCGATGTGTCCGCCGAAGGCCTGGCCGATACTCTGGTGGCCGAGACAAACACCCAGTATCGGTACACGACCGGCAAACTGCCTGATCACATCAATCGATACGCCGGCCTCATTCGGCGTGCAGGGTCCGGGAGAGATAACTATTCTTTCCGGCTGCAGCTGTTCGATCTGCTCCAGTGTAATCCGGTCATTGCGATGCACTTGTACATCGGCACCCAGTTCCCCCAGATATTGCACCAGGTTATAGGTGAACGAATCATAGTTATCGATCATCAGGAGCATGTTCAGTGCCTCCCGTCGAGGCCATGACTGGCCATCGCAACAGCGCGAAAAACAGCCCGACCCTTGTTCATGGTTTCATCCCATTCACTGGCGGGCACTGAATCGGCGACAATTCCCGCACCGGCCTGTATATGCAAGGTGCCATCCTTGATAACGGCAGTGCGAATAGCAATTGCGGTGTCCATATTACCGGACCATGACAGGTAACCGACTGCACCGGCGTAGACACCGCGCTTCACCGGTTCCAGCTCATCGATAATTTCCATGGCGCGTATTTTTGGTGCACCACTGACCGTACCCGCCGGGAAAGTCGCGCGCAATACATCAATGGCGCTCATCCCCGGCCGGATATTCCCGATGACATTGGAAACGATATGCATGACATGTGAGTAACGCTCAACAATCATTTTCTCGGTCAGTTCGACACTGCCGGTCTTGCTGACCCGCCCGACATCATTCCTGCCCAGGTCAATCAACATCAAATGCTCGGCCAGTTCTTTCGGATCCGCCAGCAAGTCCGTCTCCAGCGCCTTGTCTTCTGCCTCATCCGTGCTGCGGGGACGTGTCCCGGCAATCGGGCGCACGGTCACCACGTCATTTTCCAGATGCACCAGGATTTCCGGTGAAGAACCCACCACCTGAAATTCACCCAGGTTCAGGTAATACATATAGGGTGAGGGATTCAGGTTCCGCAGTGCCCGGTACAGATCCAGGGAAGGCGCAGAAAACGGGATAGACATGCGTTGTGACAGCACCACCTGCATGGCATCACCTTCGACGATGTAGTCCTTGATTTTGCCAACCGCCGCCTCGAAACCTGCGCGCGTTAATCCGGACACAAAGTCAGTCTCTTTAACGGGATCAGTATCACCCGGATGGTTCTCATAGGCAGAGGCAGCCGTCCTTAGCTGCATCTCCAGTTCATCGAGGCGCGCACCGCACCGTACCAGCGCACCGGGCAGTTCCGGATCAGCGTGTACAATCAACTGCAGTGTGCCGGACAGGTTATCGAATACCAGCAGCTCATCAGACACCATCAACAGGATATCCGGGCAGCCAATCAGGTCGGGTTTGTCAAAAGCGGCCAGCCGCGGTTCGATATAACGCACGGTGTCATAACCGAAATAGCCGACCAGTCCGCCATTAAAGCGCGGTAGCCCCTCCAGCTCCGGCGCACGATAGCGCGATTGAAAGGCCTCTATCCATGCGAGCGGATCCGTAGCGGTGGCAGTTTCAATGACTTCACCCTTCAGGGACACGCTTATATCAAGCCCGCTGACCCGCAGTACCGTACTGCAGGGCAGGCCAATAATGGAGTAGCGCCCCCACTTCTCGCCGCCGTGGACGGATTCAAACAGGTAGGAGTACGGCAGGTTGGCCAGCTTGATAAAGGTACTGACGGGGGTGTCGAGATCCGCGAGTACCACACGACTGACAGGGATTCGGTTATAGCCCTGGCTTGCCAGGTGCTGGAATTGTTCAGGTGTCATTACACTCACTTTTGAGATATCCGGATTGCACAAAAAAACAGTTCAGGCAGCAGTAACCCTGCCGCCATCGGCTGCTCTTAGTGTGCCATGCCAGATGTATCTCTCCAGTGAATTGCATAGTATCTAGGCCGCTTTCTCCAACAGCGAAATTATTTCAGTCATGGTATCGATCACCGCATCCGGTGCCGACTCACGGATATCCACACCATGATTATATCCGTAGCTCATGCAGACAATCTGAAACCCGGCCGCACGCGCTGCCGCTACGTCACTGACCGAGTCTCCGATCATCATGGCCCCGGCCGGCTCACAACCAAAAAATTCTGCCGCATGCAACAGTGGTGCGGGATCCGGTTTCTTCTTCGATAATGTATCACCACTGATGACGATTGAGAAATTATCGTACAGGCCAAGCGCCTGCAGCAGCGGCTCGGTGAACCGGGCGGCCTTGTTCGTGACACAACCCAGTGGATAGCCCGCGGCCATCAGCTGATCGATACCCTCGCGCACGCCCGGATAGAGACCAGACCGCTTCGAGGTATTCTCCGCATACAATTCCAGAAAGATCGGGTAGGCACGCAAAAACTCTGCCTCATCCGGCTCACCCTTGAGGGCGCCAACCAGTGCCCGTCTGACAAGGCGTTCGACACCATTGCCAACCCAGTCACGTACCCGTTCCTCGCCGTGCGGCGCACGCCCCAGCGAGGCCATCATCTGGTCTACGCACCAGGCCAGGTCCGGCACGCTGTCAACCAGCGTGCCGTCCACGTCGATCAGGATCATCCCGGGCCTGTGCAGCATGAAACTAGCCGGTTGCCCCGGCAATCTCTGCACGCATGGCATCGATGGTCGCCTTGTAGTCGTCGGCACCGAAGATGGCTGATCCTGCTACAAACGTATCCGCTCCGGCGGCTGCAATTTCACCAATATTATCCACTTTAACGCCACCATCGATTTCCAGCCGAATGTCGCGACCGCTTGCATCAATAAGCTTGCGTGCCTCGCGCAGTTTAACCAGCGCTTCCGGGATGAAACTTTGGCCGCCAAACCCCGGATTGACCGACATCAGCAAAATCATGTCCACCTTGTCGATGACGTGTTTCAGGTAATCCAGTGGCGTAGCCGGGTTAAATACCAGGCCCGACTTACAGCCCAGCTCGCGCACCAGCATCAGCGAACGATCTACGTGTTCACTGGCTTCCGGGTGAAACGTTATATAGCTTGCACCGGCCTTGGCAAAATCAGGAATTATCCGGTCAACCGGCTTCACCATCAGGTGTACATCGATATCTGCTGTTATTCCATGATTACGCAATGCTTCGCACACCAGTGGCCCGATGGTCAGATTCGGCACGTAGTGATTGTCCATGACGTCGAAATGCACAATATCTGCACCGGCATCCAGCACATGAGTAACCTCTTCTCCCAAACGGGCAAAGTCTGCTGACAGTATGGATGGTGCAATTTTGAAATCGGCCATGTTGTTGTCCTCACTAGGAATTTCATAGGGTGTGCGCGAAAAAATCGAACGCGAACTTTACCCTAACGGGGATGACTTTTCAGCATTTCAATGGCATAAGTCGTGCGCGGTAAGGATTACCCCGGACCTGTGCAACCGTTACTCCGGCATCATCCACTCCTCATTGCTATTGATTGCAAGTAGTTATACGCACATTCAAATAGCCAATTGAGATTCATTCCAATACAGGCGTGCTTAGCCCTGGATAACGACCGAGCCAGGCGAAGTTCCCCGATAACACCGGGCCACGGGCAGCTATCGAAAATTAGCCAATACTGAACTGCTTGCCAAGCACCGGGGCAAGTTTTATAAATAGGCGTATAACATATGATTATCGGTCTGGCAGCCATCCGGCCAAGGGACAGACCAAACAAGGGGATTGAATATGGCGAACAATTACCAACCACGCCTGGGTGACTGGTACCGGTCAATCAGCGGCGACAAGTTCGAGATTATTGCGCTGGATGATGATTTGGCCACCATGGAGATCCAGCACTTTGATGGTGCCGTCGAGGAACTGGATTTTGACAGCTGGAATGAAATGGAAATCGTGCCCATGGAACCACCCGAAGACTGGTCAGGATCACTCGACATCGAGCGTGAAGACTATGGCGTTGATCTCGAGTTGACGACACCGAACGACCATATCAATCCACTCGATGAAATCGACTAGAGCATCCCGCAGACACCCTCGTCCACCCGCAACCGGCAGACCACCCGCCAAATAGCATTCAACCGCCATCACCCGCTGCCGATAACTGTGTTAAGGCAACGCGGGAGAGACACTATGGCGGTAATCTACGAAATGGCAAGCGGCACGATTGTGTCGGAGAACACAGGCGTGACCACCATTAACCGGCACGAGCAACCGCCTGAATACAGCCTGTCCCTGCAACCGGTTGAGTATTCGCGCACCGTGGCACGGCCCGGTCCCTGCGACGAGTATATGAGCATCCTCAAGGAACTCCTCAAAGATCTCTAGACGCGGCAGCACCCCCGCTGCCGTACACTACTAAACCGGCGGGGTATATCATCCGGACACCCTGCCCGGTTACCCCGGCACCTCATTAGCCCCCAGCATCACAGGGGCCTGCGACACAAAGGCCTTCGTTACTACAATACAGCGCAGGGTACGTGCGCTGACAACTCCGGTCTGCTGCAGACGTTGTCAGTTGCTGCGAACGATACGAAACCCGAGGTTATCAAGACGTGCATCCTGATTATACTGGCTGCGTTTCGCGCTCCTCAGGGAGTCGAGTGGACTGCTGTAGGCGCCGCCTCGTACCACCCGCATTTCACAGGCCGGCGACATCCAGGCACCGCCATCAACCGGGGCCCCGTGGTAGCTGCCGTGGTAGCAATCAGCCGTCCACTCCTGAACATTGCCTGCCATATCATGAATCCCGAATTCATTCGGCATAAAGCTGGCTACCGGGGCAGTGCGCGCGCCATCCCAGTCACTGCCGCAGTTAAAACAATTGGCATGCAGATACTCACTATTGTCTGACCACCAGTAGTTGCCAGTACTGCCAGCGCGCGCCGCGTATTCCCACTCGGCCTCGGTGGGCAAGCGGTAGGTCTTGCCGGTCTGGCTGGACAGCCATTTCGTATAGGCACGCGCATCACTCCAGGACACGTTTATAACCGGGTGGTCGCCACGTCCCCAGGTCTCGTCGTAGGGCAACCGTCTGCCGGTAGCCCGCGCATAGCGGTCATATTCAGAAAAAGTCACTTCATGCTGACTGATGGAGAATGCCGCTACACTGACCTCATGACGCGGGCCTTCATCGAAGTTCAGCGAATTACCAGGACTGCCCATCTGATAGGTAGCTGCGGGCAACTCCGCCATTAAAGGCCCCTGCGCGCCACCCTTGAGGTTGTCCCTGAAGGTTGTACCCGCTACCGCAGTGACAGCCGGCACCATGGTCGCAGGCTGTAATCTGGCGGCGGACGCCTTAACAGTGTCCATCCGAGGCACCGGCCCGACCGGATCAGGCATTACAGCTGCATACGCACCGGCAGCAGCAACCTGCGACGGCGCATCGGTCACAACCGGTTTTTTAACATCAACGGGCTCAACGGTCGCCTGCCTGGCAACAACCCGGGGTTCTGGAACGACTTGCAGTGACGCTGCTGCCATATCAGCTGGAGCAGCCTCTTGCACGGCCGTGTCACTTCCCGTAAACAACAAGACAGCCACTGCACACAAGGCTACCACCCCGAGAGCAAGCGCTGCACCCAGCCAGCGCCGCCGACTGTTCTCCTGCATCGCATGAATGAAAGACTGTGGCGCACTGGTCAGGGTCTCCACTTTGGGTATGGCCGGCAGCAGCCCCGCCTGTTCTTGTTGACCGTCGGCTGCCGCCGGGGAGACAGACTCGCCCGGCTCGTCCAGAGAGGGTACATGAAGCGGCTCACCGCCCAGCTGTTTTAGCAATGCTGCCTTTTCCTGCATGACCCGGTCACGCGCACTCTCGGCCTCGGCGCGCAGTCGCAGCGCAATCTCGATATTTTTCTTGCTGTCGTTAAGTTGTGCACGTAACCGGG
>Ga0114931_10004244_pt1 | contig 17915 bp, 20 predicted proteins | sample 2SBtaG_FD_89579 | JGI IMG/M metagenome (GOLD analysis project Ga0114931, IMG submission 89579) | Deep subsurface microbial communities from Kolumbo volcano to uncover new lineages of life (NeLLi) - 2SBTROV14_V59a metaG | ecosystem: Environmental > Aquatic > Marine > Volcanic | place: Kolumbo...
CCGGCGGCGCCGCCGGTGAGCAGGAAGATATCGTCGAACTTGTTGAACGTCCAGATGAAGCGCAGCAGGAAGAGCGTGGACAGGATGCCCACGAGCTGCGGCAGCGTGACGTACCAGAACTGCTGCAGGGGGCTCGCGCCGTCCACCTCGGCGTCCTCGTACATGTCGCGCGGGATGGCCTGGAAGCGCGCCAGGATGAACAGGAACGCGAACGGGAAGTAGCGCCAGGCCTCGAAGGCGATCACCGACGACAGCGCCAGCGGTAGCGCCAGGTGCGCGCCGAAGAGGTGGACCTCGATGCTGCGCTGGCTGAGGAAGGCGACCGACCGCCCCAGCACACCGAAGCGCTGCCCCAGCGCGTTGACGGCGCCCGACAACGGGTCCAGCAGGAAGGCCCAGGTGAAGGCGACGGCGATCACCGGGGCGACGTAGGGGAACAGGAACAGCCCCCGCAGCGCGCCCTTGCCCACGAACGAGACGTTGAGCAGCTGCGCCGCGAAGAGGCCGAGCAGGATGGAGCCGAGGGTGCCGAAGACGGTGTAGGCCAGCGTGACCCACAGGGCGGGCCAGAACTCCGCTCCGGAGAGAACCCTGCCGAAGTTCGCCAGGGTGAAGCGCAAGTTGGTCAGGACGTTGGGCGCGCGCCCGCGAAGGACCGTGGCGGTGCCGGTCGTTTCCGGAGCGCCGGCGTCGAAGTAAGCCTGGGTGGCTCGGAACGCGAGGTCGAGGTTGACGCGCTGCCCCCCCTCCCAGGTGCCGAGACCGCACTGCAGACGTGGCGGCTCGTACGTGCACCGGGGGTCGAGGTCGACGGCCTCCAACCCGATCGGGAGCCGGTCGAAGAGCGCGATGTCGGTGATCGGCACGGTCTGCGAGCTGTTGCGCATCTGATAGCGCAGCCCGAGCGCGCCACCCGGGCCCGCCGGGCTCGTGAGCACGCGCACGCGCACCACCGGCTGGGGGCGTCTCAGGTCGGCCAGCTTCACCGCCTTGAAGCTGATCCACACGTTGGCGACCACCGGGAACAGCACGATCGCGAACACGATTCCGAAGGTCGGCGCCAGCATCCAGAAGGCCAGGCGCGCCTCGCGCGCCGCCAGCGTGGTCCTGCGCGGTGCCCTCATGCGGCCTCCGGGCGGGTCGGGGGCGGAACCGTTGTCCGCCCCCGACCGGTTCACGACGCTACTCGAGCGCGGCGACGCGCTGCTGCAGGAGGTTGGCGGTCTCCTCGGCGGTGCGGTCCCCGTCGAGGAAGCTGCGCACGAGCTCCGCCATCACCCGGGTGCCGTAGAGACGGCCGATGAGGGCGCCCTGGCCCTTGGAGTAGGCCCAGCGGCTACCGGTGTCGAGGCCCGCGACGATGTTGGCGATGACGTCGGGGGCGTAGAACTGCGACAGCGGCGCCTTGCGGTCGACGCCGACCGGGAGCTTCGACCAGCCGTCGACGTACATCGTGGGCTGGTCGCTGGTGCCGCGCCGCACCGGGAAGAAGCCCTCGGGCGCGAAGGACAGCCAGTCCAGGTAGCCGTCGGAGAGCAGGTACTCGACGAACTGCTGCGCCTTGGCGGTGTCGGCGTCGACGGTGATGCCCAGGTAGGTGACGCTCGCCCAGCCCGCTCCGCCGGGGTTGCTGGGTCCGGAGACGCGGGTGACGAAGCCGGTGTTCTCCGCGAGCCGAGGGCTGGTGGGATCGTCGAAGGCCGTCACCGGCACGTCGTTGCGCAGGCCGGCGAGCTCGTCGAGGATGAAGGGCGACCACACCACCATGGCGGCGCGCCCTGCGAGGTAGAGCTCGCGCGACTGCTGCCAGTAGAGGTTGCCCGCGGGGCTGGCATCGGCGAGCTTCTTGTAGAAGTTCAGGACCTCGACCGTCTTGGCCTTGTCGAGGCTCACCTTGCCGTCGGGGCCGACGAGGCTCACCCCGTTGGCGAGGAAGAACTCCTCCAGGACCTGCATCATGTAGTCGTTGTTGACGTCGGTGGCGGCGACGAAGCCGAACATGTCGGGCGGGTTCCCGAGCGTCTCGGCCGCCTTCTCCATGGCCGCGAAGGTGGTCGGCGGCTGGAGGCCGTTGGCGTCGAACAGATCCTTGCGGTAGACGATGAGCTGCGTCCAGCCGCTGATGGGGACCAGTGCCGTGTCGCCCTGGTAGGCCACCAGGTCGAGCGCGCCTGGGGCGAAGGTGCCCCGGCCGAGCGTATCGACCACCTCGTTGGCCGCCGCGGTGTCGAAGATGCCGGCATCGGCCCAGCCGATGGTCTGGCTGAGCGGCGTCAGGATGACATCGGGCAGCTCGCCTGCGGAGAAGGCGGCGGTCACGCGCGGGCCGAGCTCGCTCTCCTCGACCGGCACGAGTTGCACGCTGGTCCCGGTCTTCGCCTGGTAGTCCGCGACGATCTGCTGCTGTTTGGCCATGCGCTCGGGCTGGACCTCGGTGGTCCAGAAGACGAGCTGCGCCGAGGCGGCGCCGGCGAGGAGCAGCGCCAGCAGGCCCCCGAGCGTCGAGAACGAACGTCTCATCTTTTCCCTCCTAAGGTGTGAACGTTCGGGTGGAGGTGGTGGTGTGCGGTCCGAGGTCCTCCTTCCTCGATCGACGGCGACGATGCCCATGACGGGGCAGACAAAGCCACTGCCTCGTCAGGTTCCGGGAGGCGAGCCCGCAGCTCGGTGGGGGAGGAAGGAGGAGGTCGTTCGGGCGGGGTGCCACCGTGCCCGGGGAGAGGCAGGGTTCGGCGAAGGGCCCTGCCCGAGTACCGCCCGAGCGCGCGCGGAACGTCGGTGACGCATGTCACGCGGCGCCGTGCTAGTCGGTCGTGGCGGTTTCGTCGGCGCTCGGAAGGTGGCGTGCGAGCACGCGCATCGCGGCGAGCGCGCGGGGGAAGCCTGCGAACATGGCGACCTGCAGGACGGTCTCGCGAAGCTCCGCCACGCTGGCCCCGCAGCGGAGCGCGCCCCGCAGGTGAGTGGGGAGCTCGCGTTCGGCTCCCAGCGCGGTCAATAATGCGACCGCCAGCAGCTCGCGCGTGCGCAGGTCGAGCTGCGGACGCTCGAACACCTCGCCGTACGCGACCTGCATGATGAGCGCGGCCAGGTCGGGATCGGCCTCGACCAGCTTGGCCTCGATGGCCGCGGCGTCGTCGCCCCAGATCCGGGCGCGCGCCGACGTTGCTTGGTCGTCGTGGTTCATGTCGATACCTCCTCGCCCCACTCGACGATGACGGCGACCGTGCCCGCCTGCACGCTCACGGCGGCCCCGTCGCGTGCCCGGTTCGACAGGCCCAGCCCCACGCCGTACGGTAGCGGGGCGTCCTCGAGCGGGAAGCGGACGCCTCGCAGGTCGATCCGGGCGTCGCCTCGCAGGCTCAACAGGCTGAACAGGGTGCCCGTCGGGAGGTCCAGGATCGCCTCGTCCCCGGCGACAAGCAGCCGGGCCTCGTGCGTGCCGCCGTACAGGCGGACGCGCAGGCCTTCCTCCCGCAGCCGGGCGGCGATGAGGAGCGCGGCCAGGGTCTGGTCGAGGCGCCCGTCGAAGACGCCGCCGAGGATCAGCTCGGTGGCGCCGCGCTCCGTCGCTGCGGTGATGGCGAGCTCCAGATCGAGTTCGTCCTTGTCCTCGGGATGGATGATGCGCGGAACCTCGGTGTGGCGGCGCTGCAGCACGGGCGATGCGCTGTCGAAGTCGCCCACCCACAGGTCCACGTCGATCCCGAGCCGTTCGGCGAGCGCCATTCCGGCGTCGGCGGCGACCACCAGCTCGGCCCGGCGCAACGCGCGTTTCAGGTGCGCGTCGGCGCGCACGGGACCGCCGGCGAGCACCGCCGCGACCCGGCCCCCGCTCACGGTTCCGCCAGCCTCGAACACGCCGAGGGCGCGACCAGGACTCTGAGGGCCGCGCACCCGCTCATGCTTCCTCCAGCCTCGACCATGCCGAGTGCGGGACCAGGACGCGGAGGGCCGCGCCCTCGCGCGGCGCTTCCTGCAGCTCCCTCGCGAAGCCCTCCCAGGCGAGCTCGAGCGACCAGGTGGGGACGTCGAGCTCGAGCTGCCAGCGCAGCCCGTCCCGCCGGGCGCGGAGGACCCTTGCGTCCGCCACGGACGCCCGGTCCCCGTCTGCGAGCGGAGCGTCCGGCGGCAGCAACGTCACCATGTCGGCGCGCAGCAGGACCGGGTCGTCGCCGCCGGCAGGGGCGTCCGGGACCGCATTGAGTGCCGCCGCCTCGAACAGGTTGCGGTGGCCGAGGAAGCGCGCCGACCAGGCGCTGCGCGGGTGCTCCAGCACCTCTTCGCGGGTCCCGACCTGCGCGATGCGGCCGTCGCGCATGATGGCGACCCGCCCGGCGACCGCGAACGCCTCGGACTGGTCGTGCGTGACGTAGATGGCGCGAACGGGAAGGCGGGCCAGGAGGCCGCGCAGCTCCTCCTTTAGGGCCTCCCGGAGGCTCTGGTCGAGGTTGGACAGCGGCTCGTCGAGTAACAGCACCTCGGGGCGGGGTGCGAGCGCCCGTGCCAGCGCGACGCGCTGCTGCTGCCCGCCGGAGAGTTGCTGCACGCGGCGTCTCTCCAACCCGCTCAGGCCGACCAGGTCCAGCAGCTCCGCCACGCGGGCGCGCGCATCGTCCTTGCTCCAGCGGAGCTCCACCAGGCCGAACGCCACGTTGCGCTCGACGTTGAGGTGCGGGAACAGGGCGTAGTCCTGGAACACCATGCCGAAGCGGCGGCGTTGCGGCGGCAGCGCGGTGATGTCGTCGCCGTCCAGCACGATCCGACCGTTGTCGGGCGGCTCGAGCCCGGCCACCAGTCGGAGCAGCGTGCTCTTGCCGCAGCCGCTCGGGCCCAGTAGCGCCAGCGTCTCGCGGGCCGCAAGGACCAGGGTCACGCCGTCCACGGCACGTGTGGCGCCGTAGTGCTTGCGGAGCTCGTCGAGACGGAGGCTCATGGGACGCGAAGCATCATACCGTCGCGTGAGGCGCCTTCCTGCACGGCCACGTCAGAACTCGGTGCGCCCGCGCCGCTGCAACAGCACCATGACCGCTCCGGTGACGAGCATGAGCACGAGCGCCAGGGCCAGCGCCGCGCCGTAGTGCTGCGGGCCGGGGCGGCCCAGACGGTTGAAGATCGCGATCGGCAGTGTCGCGTACCGGGGCCGCACCAGCAGCAACGTGGCGCCGAACTCGCCCATCGATACGGCGAACGCGAAGCTGGTGGCGGTGAGGAGGGCGGGGCCGAGCTGCGGCAGCTCGACCCGCCGGAGCACGCGGCCCGGGCCGGCGCCCAGCGTGGCGGCCGCGGCGCCCAGGTCCGGGTCGAGGCCGCGGAGGGCGGGCAGGAGCGCGCGCGTGACGAACGGGAACGCGATCAGGGCGTGTGCGATGGGTATGCCCCACGGATGGCTGACCAGCCACGGGAAGGCCAGCAGGTAACCGAACCCCAGCGTGACCGGGCTGGTTGCGAGGGGCAGCAGACTGAGCTGGTCGAGCACGTGCCAGCGCCCCCGGGCCACGGCGTAGGCGAAGGCGAAGCCCACGACGAGCGCCAGCACGGTGCTGGTGCCGGCGAACGCGAGCGAGTTGCGTAGCGCGGTACCGAGCGTGGCGAACCCCAGCACCCCGCTGGGGCGCGCCGCCCCGACGAGGTTGTCGAGCGACGGGAACGCGCCGTTCGCCCCCTGGAGCGCCTGCACGGCAAGAGCCAGGAGTGGCGCCAGGATCAGGGCGGTTGCCACCGCCAGGTTGAACCCGAGCAGCCACCGGCCGCCGCCGCGCGCGCGGGGCAGCGTCTCCGCCCGGACGGGGAGCGCCACCGCCATGCGGGCCTGCATGCGCGTGTAGATCAGCGTGACGCCGCCCATCACCACGAGCTGCACCACCACCAGCACGGCCGCGGGGCCGAGCTCGAGCAGGTGCGCGGTGAGCTGGTAGATCTCCACCTCGAGCGTGGCGAGCTGCGGGGAGGGCGCCAGGATCAGGATGACGCCGAAGCTGGTGAAGCAGAACAGGAACACGAGGGTCGAGGCCGCCAGCAGCGCGGGAAGGGCCAGCGGCAGGCTCACGCGCAGGGTGCCGCGCAAGGCTCCGGCCCCCAGCGTGCTGGCCGCGTCCAACAGGCGTGGCGCCGCGCCCTCGAGGAAGCCGCCCACCATGCGCACCACGATCGCGTAGTTGTAGAACACGTGGGCGAGCAGCACCAGCGCCAGCGTGCCGCGGAGGTCGAGCCCGGTGAGGCCCCGCGGGCCGAACAGCGCCAGGAACCCGATGCCGGCGACCACGGTGGGCATCACGAAGGGGATGGTGAAGGCGGCCGTCCACAGGCGCTTGCCGGGGAAGGCGAAGCGCGCGAACAGCAGCGCACCCGGCAGCCCGAGCGCCACGGTGAGCGCCGTCGACAGCAGGGCCTCGCCGGTCGTGAAGCCCAGACGTTGCCAGTAGAACGGGTTCGACGCCACCTCGGCGAGCGCGCTGCCGTCGCCCACGCTGCGCGCGAGGATCACGCCCAGCGGCAGCAGGAAGAACGTGGCCAGGAAGGCCGACGCCGCGACGCCGAAGGCGGTGCTGACCCAGCTCACTCGCATGGCAGGCAGTCTAGCTCCGGCCGGCGCGCCCCTGCCGTGGCGCGCCGCGGCGGCCCGGGGGCGACGAAGGCGGGGGGCGACGCGCCCGGGGCTGGGGCTGGAGCTCCGCCCTCGACGCGTTCCGAGGCGCGGTGGTTCAATGGCCCTAGACAAGCCCGGCTCCGGTCGGGTAAAACTCTCGGGTGGAGCCGACGTCCGGACCATCGGGCGTTAGGCATGCGAGGAGGCAGGCCATGCTCCGCTGGCTTCGAAGGATCAGGCTGCGCCCGAAGGCTCGACCTGCGCGCGCGGTCGCCCGGTCCATCCGGCACGAGCGTGCGGTGCTCGAGCGCTGGGCCAGGCGCACGACGAACGGTTCCTACAAGCGTCCTTGACCCGCGGCCGGGCTCGTGCCCGCCACGGGAGTTGGGGGGCGCCCCGTCGGGCGCCCCCGAACCCTCTCCGACCGCCGGCGATCGCGGCCTTCGGCGGGGTCGGCGCAGCGTCAGCGTACCGCCGAGGGGGCGCGGCCCTGCTGCACCACCGACGTCCATTGCTGGATCCAGCGCTTCTCCCCGCTCGCGATCACGTCGGGGGCGAGGGTGGCCGTCTGACGGGCCGTCGGGACCGGCCCGTACGTCTGGAACGCCTTGGGGACCGTGGCGCCCTGGATCACCGGATAGACGAACATGTTGAGCGGCATGTCCTCCTGGAAGCGCTTGGAGAGCATGAAGTCGATGAAGGCCCGAGCCGCCTGGAGGTGTCGGGTGCCCTTGAGGATGCCGGCCGCCTCGATCTGCAACCAGGCGCAACCGTCGCACGTCACGTTGGCCGTGGGGCTGGTCGCCGGCGTCGACTTGGCGAACAGCACCTCGGCGGGGGGGCTGGTGGTGTAGCTGACCACGATCGGGCGATCGCCTCCGTACGGGCTGAACGAGCTGTTGTAGGCCTCCTCCCAGCCGTTGGTGACCTGCACGCCGTTGTCGCGGAGCTTCGCCCAGTAGTCGAGCCAATCGCCCGGGTGGCCCTCGCCGAAGCGCGCGATGGTGGTGAGCATGAACGCGAGCCCCGGGCTCGAGGTGGCAGGGTTCTCGACCACCAGGAGGTTCTTGTAGGCGGGTAGGGTGAGCGCGGTCAACGACGTGGGGACGGGCGCGCCCGCCTTCTTCAGGGCGGCCTTGGCCACGTTGAGGTCGACGTAGGCGGCATCGATCGGGGTGACGAGGTGGTCGGGGTCGAAGCGGTAAGCGGCCTGCACGGTGTCGAGGGCAGGGCTCCGGTAGGGCTCGAAGATGCCGGCGTTCCTGGCGCGCACGAGCAGGCTGTTGTCCACGCCGTAGAGGACGTCGGCGATGGGGTGGTCCCTGGTGAGGATGGCGCGGCTCACGACCTCGCCGGCGTCGCCGCCCTGGACGAAGGTCACGTGGATCCCGGTCTGGTCGGTGAACGCCTGGATCACGTCCTTCGAGACGGCGAAGGAGCTGTGCGTCAGGACGGTGAGCGTCTCGGCCAGGGCGGTTGCGGGCGGCACGAGCGCGACCGCGAGGGCGGTCAGCAGCAGTACACGGAGTTCGGCTCTCATATGGAGTTCCCTTCCGTCACCAGCGGGCGGGTCGTGCAGCAGGGTTGTGGGGGGTTCGATGCTGTCACGCTTCCTCCGCCCGCATGACCGGGATCAGGTTCAAGGGTCATTCTCAGCCCCGAGAGGCACCCCTGGTGACATCTCGACGCTAGCGCCCCCGAGCGAGGATGTCAATGCCGGTGTCCTAGACTGGTCTGCGGGGCGCGCCCCTTGGGAGCAGAGGTGAGGCACATGCGCAGCAGGCGACTGGGGAAGACGGGCTTCGAGATCGGCGAGGTGGGGCTGGGCACCTGGGCGCTCGGGGCGGACTGGGGCGAGGTCCCGGAGAAGGACGCGCTGGCCACGTTGCACGAGGCGCTCGCTGCCGGGGTCACCTTCCTCGATACTGCCGACGTCTACGGCGACGGTCGCAGCGAGCGCCTCATCCGAAGGGCGCTGGCCGCGTCCGGCCGGACCGATGTCGTGGTGGCGACCAAGGCCGGTCGTCGGCTCGACCCGCACGTGGCCGAGGGATACGACCACGAGCACCTGGCGCGCTTCGCGGCGCGCAGCCTGGAGAACCTCGGGGTCGAGAGCCTCGACCTGCTGCAGCTCCACTGTCCGCCGACAGACGTCTACCGCGCCGACCGTACGTTCGACGCACTGGAGCGCCTGAAGTCCGATGGGTTGGTGCGCCACTACGGGGTGAGCGTCGAGACCGTCGAGGAGGCGGAGCTCGCGCTCGAGCACGAGGGCGTGGAGACGGTCCAGATCATCTACAACATGTTCCGGTTCAAGCCGGCCGACGCCTTCTTGGGCCACGCCAGGGCGCGGGACGTCGGGATCATCGTCCGGGTGCCGCTGGCGAGCGGCCTGCTGTCGGGCGCGATGAGCAGGGGCCGGACCTTCGAGCCCGGCGACCACCGCGCCTTCAATCGCCACGGCGAGGCGTTCGACGTGGGGGAGACCTTCTCGGGCGTCGACTTCGACACGGGGCTGGAGGCCGCGGAGGACCTGAAGGCCCTGGTCCCCGAAGGGGCGACGCTGGCGCAGCTCGCGCTCCGATGGGTCCTGATGCATCCAGCCGTCTCGGTGGTGATCCCCGGCGCCCGCCGCCCCCGACAGGCGCGCGACAACGCTGCCGCCTCCGACCTCCCCGCCCTCTCGCCCCGCGCCATGCAGCGGGTGAGGGAGGTCTACGACGCGCGCATCCGGGCGCAGGTGCACGAGCGCTGGTGAGCGGGGGAGCGTCTCGGTGAGGAGCGCCGTATGCCGTTGAGCGACGCCGAGGTTGTGGCGCGCTGCCCGCTCTTCGCGCAGCTCCCGGACGAGGACGTGCTGGCCCTGGCGGGGGTCGGCGCGCGACGGACCGTGGTCGCCGGGGAGAGTCTCTTCCTGGCGGGCGACCCGGCGAGGGGGCTGCCCCTGGTCGTGCGCGGTCGCGTCAAGATCTTCGTGCTCTCCCCCGCGAGCGGGCGCGAGGTGGTGCTGTCGATCGAGCGGCCCTTCGGTGCCGTCGCCGAGCTGGTCGCGTTCGACGGCGGCCCCTACCCGGCGAGCGCCGAGGCGATGGAGGAGGGCGAGCTGCTGTGGCTCGACCAGGACGGATTGCAGGCGCTGGTGAGCTCGCGCCCCGTGCTGGCCGTGCACCTGGTGCGCACCCTCGGTCGCCGCCTACGCCGTCTGGTGGGCCTCCTCGAGAGCATCTCCTTCCAGGAGGTCATCCAACGCCTGGCGGCGGACCTGTTGGAGGCAGGCGACGGCGGCGTGCCGTTCGTGCTCGAGACCAACGCGGTCATCGCCGCGCGCCTCGGCACGGTTCCGGAGCTCGTCAGCCGCAACCTGTCACGCCTCCACCAGAGCGGGATGCTCGAGCTGCAGGGGCGGACGGTCGTCTCCGTGGACGGCGGAGCGCTCGCCGAGCTCGCCGCGCGCGCCGGTCGGTGAGGCGGCGTCCTCCCTCCGCGGTCGCTCAGTCGAAGCCCAGCGTGCGGCGCGCCGCGTCCGTCATCGATGCGGGCGTCCAAGGGGGGTCCCAGACGACCGTGACGTCGACCGTGTCGACGCCCTCGACACGAGCGAGGCGCCGTTCGACCGCCGCGGCGATGCTGTCGTGCAGGGGGCATCCGGGCGTGGTGAGGGTCATCTCGACGGCCACCGCTCCGCCGACGATCCGGACGGTGTAGACCAGGCCCAGGCTCAGGACGTCCAGCGCGAGCTCGGGGTCGAGGACCTCGGCGAGCCCGCCCAGGACGGCGTCGGGATCCGGCACGGGTGCGAGGGTGTGGAGGGTCGGGGTCACGCGTGCTCCTTCGGGACGGCGGAGCCGGCGGCACGTCCGGCACGCGAAGCGTGGCGGCCGAACACGATGGCGAGGGTCTGGATGAGCTGCGCCCACGCTCCGATGGCCAGCAGCACGGCGGCCGCGTTCGCCCAGGGCTCGGAGCGAAGGCTCGCGGCGAGCGCCGCTGCGGCCGCACCGGCGCCCAATCCGACGGTGGTGAGGGGCTCGAGGCCGGGAAGCAGCATGTCGCGAAGCAGAGGTGCTCGGGCCGCGCCGCCGCGCGCCGCGTAGCGACCTTGCCATGTCAGGAACGAGGCGATCTTGACCTGCATACCGCTCACGGCGAGCACCACGAAGCCGAGCAGCAGGTCGATGCCGGCGCCGGGGCGGTGGCCTGTGAGGGCGAGCACGCCCGCCAGCGGGAGGAAGGCATGGGCCAGCAGGTAGCGTTGAACGGGCGGCTCGAGCCGGCGACGGAGGCGCACCCTGAGCAGCGCCGTCACCTCCCAGAGCTGGAGCGCGCCCGCCGCTGCGAGGAGCCCGGTGGCGACGCCGTGCAGGGGCACGTGCGCGAACGCGGTCAGCAGCTCGGCGACGATCGCGGCGTGCACCAGGCCCGTGAGGGTGCGCAGGCGAACGGCGTGCGTCCGCTTGGCCAGGGCGAACATCGCCAGGAGCCGCTGACCGGCCGCGGCGATGCCCAGCAGGAAGGCGCCGTACAGGCCCACGGCGAGGTGGAGGCCCACGGGGTAGCCCAGCAACCGGGCGAGCGGGGGCAGGTGCGGGGCGGTGGCGAGGAGGAAGCCGAGGGCGGCGGTCAACGCCAGGTAGGCCGCGGCGGCCACCAGACCCCGGGCGGCGGCGTCGCGCCTAGAGGCGCCGGCCAGGGTGCGCACGGCCTGCAGCGCGGTCGCTCCCAGGGCCAGGGTCACCAGCGTGCCGCCCGCGGCGAGGAGGCCGGGTTCGAAGCCGCGTGCGAAGCCTCCCACCACCGCCGCGGAGCCCGCCGCCAGGGCCGGCAGCGTGACGGTGCCCAGGCGCGGCCAGGCGAGCCGGGTCACCAGCAACACGCTCAGCAGCTGCTGCAGGGTGCCGGCGAAGAGGAGCGCGACGTAGCCGAGCGTGACGGCGTGGGTCAGGGCCAGGAATGCAGGCGTCGGTGCCGCGGAGGCGAGCACGGCCGGACGCGTCGCCAACGCCGCCGCGCCGGCCGCCAGCGCGAGCGTCCCCACCAGCAGCGCGCCCAGCGGCAGCGCCGCGGGCGGGTCGGCGCGGCCGGCAGCCGGCGGGATCACCGGCACCCCTTCACGATTCGCACCCGTGCACTGCCGTCGGGGAGCTCCTCGACGCGGTAGGTCGCGCCCTGTTCCTCGAGCTGGGGGAGCAGGTAGACGGGCACGCGGTCGTTGTGGATCGTGAGGACGTCCCCGTCCCGCATGCCGTCGAGCGCCTCCAGGGTGCGCACCATCGGCATGGGCGGCTCGAGGCCGCGGTTGTCGAGCGTTCGCTCAGGCATGGACATGGGCCCAGGCTAGGCTCGGCCGGCCCGGTTCCGCCTTGACCTGGGTGGAGGTCTTGACCCAGGTCATGGCGACGGCGGGCGCCCTTGCGTGATGCTGCCGCTCGTGACGACCACGACCGCACGCCTCACCCTGGCGCCGCTCCCGGCCGAGCTCGAGGCCCGCCTGCGAGCCCTTCTCGGCATGCGCGTCTCGGACGTGCTCGAGGAGGTGCCCGGGGCGCTGGAGCTGCTGGTCGAACACGGCTTCGGGCCGTTGGCCCGGCCGGCGATGCGCCGCATGCTGGCGCCAACGGTGACCCTGAAGCAGGCGCTGGCGCTGCGCGCGCTCCCCGCCTGGCGCGAGGAGGCCGTGCTCCGCGCCCTGGCCGAGCTGGCAGGACCGGGCGCTCCTGGGAAGGACGGGCCATGCCCCTGAGCCGCACGTTCGAGGGTCGCCGCTTCTCCGACGCCGGCCCCGTGCCGCGTCCGCTCAGCGTGGGCGACGGCCTGGCCGCCATGCTGCTATGCCTGCAACACGGTCAGAGGCTGCAGGCGCCCGACGGCGACGACGCCGAAACGGTGTTCACCGTGCTCGAGGGCGCCGGTTTCGTTCAGGACGGCGACGAGCGCTTCGAGATCGGGGCCGGTGATGTGGTGCACGTGCTGTCCGGCCGGAGCAAGGCGCTCGAGGCCGGCGACGGGACGTTCACGGTGCTCGGTGTGCGGCGCCTGGCGGGGGGCCGGAATGGCTAGCGCGCGACGCCCCGACGTCCGCCGCCCCGTGGCGATGACGCTCGATCGCGCCGTCTGCATCGAGTGTGGCGCCTGCGACGAGCTCGTGCCCGGTTTGATCGAGCGTGCTGCGCGCATCGCGGTCACCGCGGCAAGCCTGGAGGCGATGGCCGTCTGTCCGGTCGGCGCCATCCACTGGCTGGAAGGGCTGGAAGGAGAGGATCCCCATGACCACCACCACGACGACGCTTGACGTGCGCACCATCGCGCCACGCGAGCGCCACCCGCGCATCTTCGAGATCTTCGATGCCCTCGATCCCGGCGCGGCCTTCGAGCTGGTCAACGACCACGACCCGAAGCCGCTGTACTACCAGTTCCAGGCCGAGCGCGCCGGCGCCGCCGAGTGGACCTACCTGGAGCAGGGGCCGGAACGCTGGCGGGTGCGGATCACCCGCACGGCATGAGCGCCGTGGCGCCGGAGCCCGCCGGCTACGAGATCCTCGAGCGGGCCTCGGGCGCGGCGCTGCCCGAGGCCGGCGTGCTGAGCCGCACGCTGGCCAAGGAGAGCGGCGTTCGGGTCACCTGGTTCGGGTTCGCCGCCGGCGAGGAGCTCACCGAGCACACCTCGAGCCGCCCGGCGTTGCTGCACTTCCTCCGGGGCCGTGCCCGCCTCACCCTTGGCGTCGACACGGTCGAGGTCGGCGCGGGGGACCACCTTCGGATGGAGGCCGGTCTGCGCCACAGCGTGGTCGCGCTCGATCCGCTCGAGTTCGTGCTCACCCTGCTGCCGGCTGGAACGGCAGCGTAACCGGAGGACCCGTGGCCACGACGCGCCCCAGGGTGCGCTGGCGCACGCTGGCGCTCCCCAACGAGCACGGTGCCTGGGCCTTCCTGCTGGAACCCGCCCTGCTGGGGCTCGGCGTAGCGCCGAGCGCGGCCGGCGTCGCGTTGGTGGGAGCGGGCCTGGGTGCGCTTCTGACGCAGCACCCTCTCGGCCTCGCCCTGGCCGATCTGCGTCGGGCGAGGCGCTTCCCGCGCACGCGCCCGGCGCTCGGGCTGGCCGCGGGGTACGGCGCGGTGGCGCTCGCGTTTGTCGGGGCGGCGCTGCTGCTGGGTGCCCGCGCGGTGGCGCTGGTGCCGCTGTCGTCGATGCTGCCCGTGGCGCTGGTGCAGCTCGCCTTCGACGCCCGCAACCGCGGGCGCGACGCCCGCGCCGAGCTGGCGGGCGCGTTGGCGCTGGGGGCCCTGGCCGCGGCCGTGGTGCTGGCCGCCGGAGGCCCGTGGAGCGTGGCGCTGGCGCTGTGGCTGGTGGCTGCGGCGCGCAACGCGCCCTCCGTGCTCTACGTGCGGGCCCGGCTCCGACTGCAGCGTGGCGCCGCTGCCCCGCGGAGGCTCGTGCTGGTGGCCCACGCGGCGGCGTGGCTGGCGGTGGCCGGCGCCTGCATCGCGGGGGCGCTGCCCTGGCTCGCGCTGGTGCCGTTCGCGGTGCTGCTGGCGCGTGCCGCGTCCGGGATGCGCCCGTCGGCGCCGGTGCTGGCCGCCAGGACCGTCGGGATGCTGGAGATGGCGTTCGGGTTGTCCACGGTGGCCGCGGTGCTGCTCGGGGTCTGGGCCGGCCTGTGAGCCGCGGCTCCGGCGCCCCCGCGCTCCGGGCGCGCGCCGCACGATCGGGAGGCGCGACGTGAGCCGCTACGAGGTCGCCCTCCTACGCGGCGCAGTGGTCTACCTGCTCGCCACCGCGGCCTTCGGCGTGCTGTTCACGCTGCGCCCCGGCCTGGTCGCCGTGTTCGGCCCCACGCACGCCCACCTGGGGCTGGTGGGATTCTTCCTGTCCACGGTCATGGGGGTCGCGTTCTGGATGATGCCCCGGCCCGGCGGGATCCGCCAGGAGCGCTGGGAGGCGTCCTGCTTCTACCTGCTCAACACCGGCATGGTGCTCCGGACGGTGGCGGAACCCTGGTGGCGCGCCACGCGGGCCGCGGGGCCGCACGACCTCTTCGCTGCGTCCAGCGCGCTCACGCTGGCGGCGGTCGTCGCCTTCGCGTGGGCCATGCGGCGGCGCATCGTGACCAAGGACGCCGTGCGAGCCCTCAGCCGCGGGCGCGGCAACCCTCGCTGAGCGTTCCGCCGCGCGCCGCGCGCGAGGTGCGGGACCTCAGCTCTCGGTCTCCACGACGTGCGTGCCGGCCAGCCTGTCGCCCCAGCGCCGGCCCCCCTCGTCGGTGATGGTCAGGAATCCCTCCACCAGGAGCAGGACGAGCCCCGCCACCCAGGCCACCGGGATCAGGAGCCAGCCCAGGATGGGGATCAGCACCAGCACGACGGCCAGCGAGGTGACCACCAGCGTCCAGTTGCGTGCCGCCGAGACGGCGAACGTCACCGGGGAACCGTCGTCGCACAGTGGGCGGAGGCGCATGATGCGCTTGCCGAGCGAGCGGTGGTCCATGAACTCGTAGTCGAAGCCGTCGCGGAACAGGATGTACAGGCCGGCCAGGATGCCCCCGATCCAGGGGATGCGGCTGACGATGGCGGCGATCACGCCGTCGATCAGGAACGCCAGGAAGCGCTTGACCAGGTCGGCCTTGGGCGCGTCGGCGACTCCGGCCGTCGCGCCGTCGCCCCCGGGGGGCGCTTCCGGAGCCAGATCGGACGTCGCCTCGACCGAAGGATCCCGGTGACTGCTCGGATCGCTCATGGCCCACTCCCTTCGTTCCCAAGGTGCCGGCCGCGGCGGGGCGTCGCGCCTGCGTAGCTCGCGGCGGTGCGGCCCTCTAGTGTAGCGGCGCCGCAACGAGGACCAGCGTGCGATGTGCCATGCGTGGCCGTGCGCGCGGCACCGGGGCGGCCGTCCCTCGGGACCGGCGCGGGCGGCGCGGTAAGGTGGCCCCGGAGGCGCTCCGACGCGGTCCTGCCGGACCGGGTCCGAGCGAGAACGCATGGCGCAGACGCACGCTTTCTACGTGGTACCCACCGGCCCCGGCGTCGGGTTGACCTCGGTCTGCCTGGGGTTGGTGCGGGCGCTCGACCGCGAGGGCCTGCGCGTGGCCTTCTTCAAGCCCATCCGCCAGCCCGGTTCCGACGAGGGACCGGAGCGCTCGACCAACTTCGTACGGCGCACGACCACCCTGGAGCCCGCCGACCCGATGCCGTTCCGGGAGGCGGAGGCCTTGCTGACGGCGAGCAAGCGGCCGGAGCTCCTGCAGGAGGTGGTCGGCCGCTATCAGGGCTCGGCGGGCGACGCCGACGTGGTGATCATCGAAGGGCTCGTGGCAACCGCCGACCAGCCGGGCCTCGATACCCTCAACGCGGACATCGCGCAAGCGCTCGACGCCGAAGTGCTGCTGGTCGGTGCGCCGGGCCGCAACAGCCTGGAGGAGTTCAACGACCGGCTCGACCTGGTCGCCGGCCAGTACGGCGGCGTACGCAGCCCGAAGGTGCTCGGCGCCGTCGTGAACAAGGTGAACGCCCCGCAGCAGGAAGTGGTGGCGAGCACGCGCACCGAGCTCCGTCCCCCGGCGCAGCTCCTCACGGCCGAGCGCATCGTCGAGGCCTGCGCGGTGTTCCGCCACGAAGGGTTCCACCTCTACGGCGCGGTGCCCTGGCACCAGTCGATGGTCTCGCCACGCACGATCGACGTTGCCGCCCATCTGGGCGCACGCCCCCTCCTGGAAGGGGACATCGCGCGGCGTCGCGTCGTGGACGTGTCGATGGTCGCCAGAACGGTCGCGAACATGACGCACCGGTTGCGTCCCGACGCGCTGCTGGTCACGCCCGGGGACCGGGACGACATCATCCTGGCCGCGTGCATGGCTGCCTTGAACGGGGTGCCGCTGGCGGGTCTTGTGCTGACGGGGGGCATCCGCCCCAACGAGCACATCATGAAGCTGTGCGAGAAGGCCGTGGCGACGGGGCTGCCGTTGCTGCTGGTCGACAGCGACTCCTACGTGACGGCGGCGCGCGCCGCGGCCATGGATCTGGAGGTTCCGATCGACGACCTGGAGAGGATCGAGCGCGTCATGGACACGGTGGCCAGCTTCCTCGACACCGAGCGCCTGCGCGCGCGCATCGCCACCGACCGCGAGCCGCGGCTGTCGCCGCCGGCCTTCTTGTATCGCCTGGTCGAGCGGGCGCGCAAGGCGTCGAAGCGCATCGTCCTGCCCGAGGGGGAGGAGCCGCGGACGGTGAAGGCGGCGGCGAGCTGTGCCGAGCGGCGGATCGCGCGCTGCGTGCTCATCGGGGACCCGGCGGAGGTGCGACGGGTGGCCGAGGCGCAGGGGGTGAAGCTCGGCGAGGGCATCGAGGTCCTGAAGCCCACCGACGACGTGCGCGAACGCTACGTCGACGACATGGTCGCGTTGCGTCGCCACAAGGGCCTCACCGCGGACGGCGCCCGCGAGCAGCTGCGGGACAACGTGGTGCTCGGCACCATGATGCTGGCGCGCGGCGAGGTGGACGGGCTGGTCTCGGGCGCGCTGCACACGACCGCCAACACCGTGCGACCGGCGCTCCAGCTCATCAAGACGCGCGAGGGCGCGCGGCTGGTGTCCTCGATCTTCTTCATGTGCCTTCCCGAGCAGGTGCTGATCTACGGCGATTGCGCCGTGAATCCGGACCCGACGGCGGCGGAGTTGGCCGACATCGCCGTGCAGTCGGCCGAGTCGGCGCTGGCGTTCGGGATTCCGCCGCGCGTGGCGATGATCAGCTACTCCACCGGCACCTCGGGGGGCGGCAGCGAGGTCGAGAAGGTTCGGGAGGCGACCCGCATCGCTTCTGAGCGCCGTCCCGACCTGGTGGTCGACGGGCCGCTGCAGTACGATGCCGCCACCGTGGAGAGCGTCGGCCGGAGCAAGGCGCCCGACAGCGCCGTGGCGGGCCGGGCCACCGTGCTGATCTTCCCCGACCTGAACACCGGGAACGCGACGTACAAGGCCGTGCAGCGCAGCGCCAACGTGGTCTCGATCGGCCCCATGCTGCAGGGCCTGCGCCGCCCGGTGAACGACCTGTCCCGCGGAGCGTTGGTGGACGACATCATCTACACCGTCGCCCTCACGGCCATCCAGGCCGAGCAGGCCGAGCGGCTCGAGCGCGAGACGGCGGCGGGCACGGCGGGTTGACGGCGAGCAGGGCGCCCGTGTCGGGGCAGCGGCACCAGGCGGTCGGCCTTGCACGTGTTGTTGGTCGCGGCGAACGGCGATCGCGGTTCGAGGTGGTGGACCTCGCCGACCTCAGAACCGGTCGATGACGCTCAGCCCCTGCTGCGCGAAGTCGCCCATGGCGGCCAGCTCGGCTC
>Ga0114931_10004245_pt1 | contig 17914 bp, 11 predicted proteins | sample 2SBtaG_FD_89579 | JGI IMG/M metagenome (GOLD analysis project Ga0114931, IMG submission 89579) | Deep subsurface microbial communities from Kolumbo volcano to uncover new lineages of life (NeLLi) - 2SBTROV14_V59a metaG | ecosystem: Environmental > Aquatic > Marine > Volcanic | place: Kolumbo...
GCGAACTCGGCGTTGGTGTCGATCCGCTGGCCCGAGCGGGTGGCGAGGTTGCGCGCGACGGCGTTCGACTCGACGAGCGACAGCACCGTGAGCGCGACCGCCATCGGCATCAGCTGCTGGAACCCGTGCAGGTCGGGCAGGGCGAAGGGCGGCAGCCCCCGCGGCACCGGCGACAGGTCGGAGACGAGGGTGAACGCGCCCTGCAGGTGCAGGCCCCAGGAGAGCAGGATCCCGCCCGTCATCACGAGCAGCGCGCCGGGAAGGCGGGGCGCGAAGCGGCGCTGCAGCGCGAGGAAGACCACGGTGCCGCCCCCCACGAGCAGGGTGGGCAGGTGCGCCTGGGGCAGCCCGTGCACCCAGCCCGCGAGCTGTCCGGGGAGGTGGCCGGCGCCGCGCGGCGAGCCGGTGAGGCCCGGGAGCTGCGCCACGCCGATCAGCACGCCGGCGCCCGTGATGTAGCCGAGCACCACCGTCGACGAGATGTAGTCCACGAGGGCGCCGAGGTTCGCGAGTCCCGCGAGGAGCTGCATCGCGCCGACGAGGAACGCCAGCGCCACCGCGGTGCCCGCCGGGTCGCCGCGGACGGTGTGCGCGGCGATGGCGGTGCCGACGAGCAGGCTGACGGCGTTGGTGGGCCCGGTGATCACGTGGCGGCTGCTGCGGAAGAGCGAGCCGACGATCACCGGCATCGCCGCCGCGTACAGGCCCATCGCCGGGGGCAGGCCGGTGATCGTCGAGTAGGCGACGGCCTGCGGGACCCCGAGCAGGGCGACCGCGACGCCCGCCCCCGCGTCCGCACGGAGGTCCGCTCCGCGGTACCCGGCGAGGTCACGGAAGCTCAGGAACCGGCGGAGGTAGGTCCACGGGTTTGGGTGATCGGCGTCGTCGTCCACGCGGTCAGCCTAGCCGGATCGGCAGCGCGCGCACGCACACGGGGGTGGCAGCCGACCTTGGACCTCGATCCTCTCTCGGCGGGTCGTGCGTTGGCGATCGGGCAGAGAGCCGGACGAGGGAGAACGGGTCGCCGGAGCACCTCATGCGGAATGAAATTTGGCGATAAGCCGCGCAATACCTGACAAATGGCCCTTGCGCGGTGTATGCGCTTCCGGTAGATTGGAACTGCTCTTCGGCCGACTATCGTTGTTCTACCCATGGATTTGTGATGCGGGACGTGGACGGCGCAGCGGGCAGCTCCTCCAACCAGCTTGCACGCACGGGTACGACCACGACAAAGGAGCAGGTCTCCGGGGTTGGCGCGGGTGCCGCGGTCGAGGGTGCGCGGGGCATCGGGGAGCTCCAGCAGACCTTCGGCAACCGCGTCGTCGTGCAGTCGCTCGCGAGCGAGGCCTTGGCCGGAATCGGCGAGGTGGTCGCGACGGAGGTGACCCTGGACCTCGGCGGCGTGCAGGACGCGGGCCTCCTGCACTCCAACGCTGCGATGCTCCGCGCGTGGCGCCGGAGCCTCGGCTCGGGCCCGGGGCGGAGCCTCGCGACCCTGCGCCCGGGGGGTGGCGCCCCCCTCCCGGCACCGCTGCGGTTCCGGATGCAGGCGGCCTTCGATCACGACTTCGGCCACGTGCGGATCCACCTCGACTCGGACGCCGCCCGGGCCTCCCGCGACCTCGACGCGCACGCCTTCGCGCTCGGGGCCGACCTCTTCTTCGGCCCCGGCGAGTGGGCGCCGCACACCCCGGCGGGCGACCGGCTGCTCGCCCACGAGCTGACCCACGTGGTCCAAGCCGACGAGGGACGGATCCCGAGCGGCGGGGGGGTGTCGAGCCCCGACGACGCGCTCGAGCAGGAGGCCTATGCCAACGAGCACTTCATCCTCGGGCGACTCTCCCTCGTCGACTCCGGGAAGCTCGAGTCGGAGCCCGAGCCGGACGCTGGCGACGTCGCGCCCGACGCGAGTCCGGTGTCCGGTCCGGCACGCGCTCCGGCGCTCGGTCCGAGCGGTCCGGCATCCCCCGAGCCCACGGCGCCCGTCCTCCGGGACGAGCGGGGGAGCGGGTCCGAGGACACGGCTGGCGCCCAGACCTGGATCGGGCGCAGTCGCGGCGTCCCCCTGCCGCCTCCGGTGGCTCGGCGCCTCGGCGATCTGCTCGGCCACGACTTGTCCCGGGTGCGGATCCATGTGGACGAGGCGGCCGCCCGGGCGACCGAGCGCCTCGAGGCCCACGCCTTCGCCCTCGGCGCCGACCTGTTCTTCGCGCCGGGCACCTTCCGGCCGGACTCCTCGGAGGGGCTCGAGCGCCTGGCCCACGAGCTGACCCACGTGGTCCAGCACGAGGAGGGGCGCCTGCCGAGCGCCGGCGGGCTGGAGGTCTCGGATCCCGGGAGCGCCGCGGAGGCGGAAGCCCGGGCCACGGCCGCCGCGGTGGCCGGGCCGGCGAGCGACGTCTCGGGTGACCTGGAGCCGCCCGGGCCGGCCGTCGCGGGGGGCGCGCCCGAGCAGGGCGTCGCGCACCGGGACAAGGCGGCCCCCGACGCGGGCAAGCAGCACGTCGACGGCGGAAAGGGCACCGGAGGAGCCCCCAACCAGCCCGACCCTCGGGGCAAGCCTCAGCCCGTGCCCGGCCAGGACGATCAGCCCGACCCGCATCGGGGCCAGCCGGGGAAGGGCGACGACCAGGGTCAGGGCGACGCCCAGGGCAAGAGCCCGGGGGACGGGAAGGACCGGGACGACAAGAAACGCCCGAAGGGCCAGGGCCCGAAGGGTCCGGGGACGCCGCAGGGCGACCAGGACGCCGGTGCAGACCAGCCGAAGGCACGTCCGGGGCTCAAGGACGACACCACCTCGCCGCCTCCGGTGATCCCGCCCGCGCCGGCGGTCGACCCGCCGGGGCCGCTGACCCTGCCGCCGCTGCCCAGGACGAGCGACCAGGACAAGGCGCGGTGGAAGCGCGACACGGGCATGGAGCCCGCCGAGCACCAGGCGAAGATCCGTACCGGACTCGGCAAGCTCTCCACTGACATCGGCGCCGAGCAGAAGACGCTGCTGGCCCTCGCGAAGACCCAGAAGACGAGGGTGGACGATGCGGGCAAGAAGCACCAGAAGACCCTCGACGACGCCGTCTCGAAGGGCCACACCGACGTCGGGACGGCGTTCACGGACGCTGCGAACAAGGCCCGGACGGCAGCGGGCGACGCGATCACCGCCGTCGGCAAGCACGAGCAGAAGGGCCTGGACCGCATCGCGGCGGTGGAGAAGAAGCACAAGGGCGACCTGAAGACGGCCTACGACGGCGCCGCCAAGGGTGCCGACACGCTGGTCGCGAACCAGCACCAGCCCTTCACGCAGATCATCAAGGACGAGGCGGACAAGCTGAAGCCGGTCGGGCGCTGGGCGCGCAACGCCGCGAAGCAGCGCGGCGACGAGCTGGCCAAGAAGTACAAGCCCGAGGCCAAGAGCGGCTTTTCCTCCCTGCAGGAGGACTGCAAGCAGGCGGCCGCGCAGAGCCTCGCCCACACCGTCGCCCAGGGAGCCGAGAAGACGATCCTCGCCGCGGGCCGACGGCTGGACAAGCGGGCCGACAAGACGGCGCACGCCGCCATCGACGCGTACACGAAGGGCGCGCGGGCGGAGCTCGACGCCAGCAAGAAGGCGGCCGACACGAACTTCGACGCCGCCAACACCGCCTCCAAGCAGAAGCTGACCGACGGCAAGACCGCCGCGACGAAGAAGATCGAGTCGACCCGCGACGGTATCGACGACCGCATGAAGAAGTCCACCGCCGACGCTCAGGAGGAGGTGAACAAGGCGGAGAAGACCCTGAAGCACAACACCGCCCGCTCCGCCACCGAGCTGAAGGGGAACATCGACAAGAAGGCCGCGGCGGACGCCAACTACTACTCCCAGCTCGTCAAGGACCTTCAGGCGCGGCTCGCGAAGAGCCAGCGTCCCCTGAAGTGGAGCGAGGTGAAGCCGGAGATCGACAAGATCCGCGGGCTGCTCACCACGAACCACGAGACCCACGTGACGGAGCTGGAGACCCTCACCACCAACGGGATCACCGCCTACGGCACGACGGTCACCCAGGAGATCGAGACCTTCCAGAAGGCCGTCACCACCCAGCAGGGCGAGGCGAAGAAGTGGGGCGAGGACATCAAGGGCGAGATGAACAAGGCGGCGCGCGACTTCGGCGGCTCGCTCGAGGGCATCGCCGCCTCGCACGAACAGACGCTGACGGACCAGATGAAGCCCGTCCAGGACAAGGCGGGCGCCTTCGTAGTCGCGGCGAAGGCAGCTCTGGGGAAGTTCCAGATCCTGGTGCGCAAGCGGTTCCAGGAGACGGCGAAGAAGCTGAAGGCCTCGGTCACCGAGAAGCTCGGGAAGATTCAGGACAAGCAGATCACGAACACGGCGAACAAGAACCTCCCGGGCAAGAAGAAGGCCCTGGGCAAGGATGCCGCGGCCCTCCGCGCCGCGATGGACGGCATGGGCACCGACGAGGGGAAGATCCACAAGACGCTGCGCAAGGCGTCCTACGGCGAGATCGAGGCCCTCGAGAAGGTCTACGACGACCACTACTACAAGCGCGGCGGCACCATCGGCGGCAAGTATCGGACCCCGCTCCGGTACGACTTCTACGACGAGATGTCGGGGTCCGACTACAAGATCGCGATCAACTACCTGAACCACGATCGGGACGCCGCGATCAAGCTGGAGCTCGAGGACGCCCAGGGCTGGTTCAACGACGACGAAGCCCGCATGGAGGACGTGCTCCGCAACTGCTCCGAGAAGGAGATCAAGACCCTCGAGAAAGACCACCCGAAGGTCATCGCCGACGTGAAGGACTGCCTCGGAGGCGCGGACCTCGACGTGGTCAACACCCTGCTCGACACCAGCATCAGCCGCGACCAGGCGAAGCTCAAGGCAGACGCCATCCGCCTGTACGACGCGATGGACGGACTGGGCACCGACGAGGCGAAGGTCCGCGAGATCCTGAAGAAGGCGAAGACCCCCGAGGAGCGCGAGAAGCTCCGTGCCTACTTCACGCAGTACAGCGGCAAGAGCCTCGACTCCGTGCTGAAGGACGAGTTCGGAGGGATCACGGGGACCGGCCACGACCTCACCGAGGTCCTCGTGCTCGCCAAGGTCGAGCGCGACCAGGAGGAGGTCGACGCCTCGAAGATCCTGAAGGCGGGGGACGGCGCCGGCACCGACGAGAAGGGGATCTTCGACGCGCTGAAGAACGCCCAGTACGCCGGGAACCTCGACAAGCTCGACAAGGGCATCAAGAACCTCGATCTACAGCTGAAGGCGGTCAAGGACCCGAAGCTCCGGGCGACCCTCGAGGCCAAGAAGAAGGCGCTGCAGAACGAGAAGAACGACGCGGTCAAGGAGCGCACGGACCAGCTCGACAAGCACATCAAGGTGCTCACCCACGGCAAGTACCAGAGCGTCGACGAGTACATGCAGTCCGAGATGGACGGGATCGAGCTGCAGATCGCGCGGCAGTACCTCAAGAAGGGCAAGGCGGATCCGGAGCTGCTGATCCGGTACGCGGTCAAGGGCGCCGGCACGGACGAGGCGCTGGTCAAGGAGGCGCTCTCCAACAAGGGCGAGCCCCTGAAGAAGTCGCGGGTCAACGCGATCCGGACAGCCTACCGCAGCCGGTACGGGCAGGACCTCGACGCCGTCCTGCGGGGCGAGCTCGGCGGGCGCGACCTGCACGAGGTCGAGATCCTGCTCTTCGGCAAGCCGGAGACCCCGGCGGACTTCAAGTACCTCGCCGACAAGAAGTACAAGTTCGAGAACAGTGGGGTGCTCAACGGGATCGGCAAGCTCGCAGACGACATCGGGCTGACCGACACCTACACCGACATGGAGAACCAGCGGAAGCGGTTCGAGCAGACCATAGGCGCGCTCACGCCCAAGGAGATGGTGACCAAGCTCGCGGACCTACACGGCAAGGGCACGCGGCTCGAGGAGCTGTACGAGTACCTCTCCCAGGACGTCGAGGCCTACGGGAAGATGAAGAGCGCGGTGGTCGACGCGCTCGTCTCCGCCCTCGAGGTGATCGGCGGGGTGATCGCCACCATCGCGACCGCGGGCGCCTCCTCGCCGCTCCTCGCCGCGATCATCGCGAACATCGTCGTGGGGGCTACGGGGATCGTGCTCAAGAAGGCGGCCCTCGGGGCGGCCTACGGCAACGACCAGATGGTGCTCGACACGGTCCAGATGCTCGCGACCTCCGCGCTGGGTTCACTCGGCGAGATCAAGGCGGTCGGCAAGGTCGCCGAGTCGGCCGGGAAGTCGGCGCTCCGTGGCGCCAACAAGGTGCTCGGGGCGCTCCGCGCCGGAGCCGAGAAGGCCGGGATGAACCTGTCGGCCGACGCCTTCACCATGGGGCCCAAGGCGGCGAAGTACCTGCAGGCCTTCGTGACCGCCGGCACGAAGAACGCGATCACCTCGGCCCCCGGCGACGCCGTCAACGCCGCGTTCAACGACAAGATGTGGGACAAGGGCATCGAGGACTGGCTCGGCAACATCGCCTCCAGCACGATCAAGGGCGTGCCGAGCGCCTTCCTCTCGGGCGGCGCGGGGGCCGTCGCCGGCGATGCCCTCGGGAAGTCCAAGAGCCGCACCGGCGCCTTCTTCAGGGGCTCGCTCACCTCGATGGCGACGAACACCGCCGCGATGCTGGGCAACGTCGACTCCTACAAGGACGCCGGCGCGTTCTGGAAGAAGATGTGGCAGAGCAACTTCAAGGCGGGCCTGAAGGGCGGGATCAACGCCGCCGCCCAGCGCCACGTGCTCGCCAGGCAGACCGCCAGGGACCTCGCCGCCGGGCGGATGACCTCCGAGCAGCTCGCCGAGGTCGCGCCCTACCTCGAGGACGCCGAGCTGCTCACCATCGCCCGCTACGCCGGGGCCAAGCGGCTGCCCGTCGACCTGAGGAAGCGGATGGTCGACCTCGCCTACGACAAGTACAAGGCCGGCGATCCGGCGGCGAAGAGCGACCCGAGCCTGGTGGCGCTCGCGATGCATCACCCGGACTTCGAGGCGCCCGCGACCGGCGCGACGACGCAGTTCACCCCGAAGCAGAAGCTGATGATCGCGGCGAAGGGCGACGTCACGAAGCTCCCGCCCGACTTCCTGGGCGACGACGTGCACGCCGCCTTCCAGGGACTTCCCGCCGCGCAGAAGGTCGCGCTGGCGGTGCAGCTCGGGTGGGATCAGCTGCCCGACAAGTTCAAGAAGACCGCGGTCGCCGCCTTCGGCGAGAAGCGCACCTTGTTCGGCGTGCAGCTGTGGCACGTGCTCGCGACCCGGGACATGCAGAACGCCGCGTCCGGGAACCACGGCAAGCTGCCGCCCGAGCTGGTGGCGGTCGCCAAGGAGCGCTTCGCCAGTCTCTCGCACCAGGAGCGCGTCGACTTCGCCAAGAGGCTGGGCCTGGACAAGCTGGACACGCTGCCCGAGGAGATCCGAAACCAGATCGCCGACGCGGCGGACGCGCGGGTCAAGGGCGGCGCCAGGGACCCGGTCACCATGGCGGCGGCCGTGCGCCTGGGCAAGGTGGAGATCAACGACGAGACCCTGAAGGGCGTCGCCTGGTCCAACCAGGGCAAGCTCGAGTTCCTGTCGCTCACCGGGCTGCACAAGGAGGTGTCGGACAAGGCCAAGGGCTTCATGGCGGGTGCCCTGAAGGCCCTGAAGGAGATCGGTCCGCGCCAGGCGCTCGCCTTCGTCGGTTCGGTGGGGATGGAGCGGATCCCCCCCGACTGGATGCCGGTGGTGAAGAGCCAGTTCGCGGCGACGAAGGCGAACTACAAGCTCGACGCGATCCAGGCGATCGGGTGGGACAAGCTCGACCCGACCATGAAGAAGGCCACCTTCGACGCCCTGCCCGAGGCGGACACCGACAAGCGGCTCGCCTTCGTCCACGCCGTCGGGCTGCAGAACTGCCCGGCGAGCGTCCAGAAGCAGCTCGAGGACGACCTCGCGTTGAACGCCGTCGACGACGCGCTCGCCACCGGCAGGTCCCCGTTGAAGTCCAAGCTCGACCCGCAGATCCTCGCGGAGCTGCAGGCCCAGGCGAAGGCCCTGAAGGACCCGAACCACGGCCTGCCGGTGAACGTGGACACGGCCAGCCGCGACGAGCTGGTCCAGGCCGGGTTCACCAAGAAGGAGGCCGGCCAGATCATCGCGAACCGCGAGGCGAACGGCGGCAAGGTCGACCTGGCGTCCCTGAACCCCAAGGCCCGCGACGGCATGGAGCGCGTACGCAAGGCTGGGGTGAAGCCCAAGGAGACGCCGAAGAAGTCCGAGGACAAGGCGGGTCCGAAGCCCACCCGGACTACCCTCGACGTGCTCAACGACGGCACCGAGGAGGAGATCGCCGCGCTGCCCGGGATGGACGCGACCAAGGCGAAGAAGATCGTCGCCCACCGCAACAAGCACGGGGAGTTCGCGAGCCTCGCCGCCGTGAAGCAGGTCAAGGGCGTCGGCACGAAGACGAAGAACGCCCTGCAGGGCCACGAGAAGGCCCGCCAGCTCGACCAGCTCGCCGACGACCTGGGCGCGGGCAAGATCAAGGCGGTCGATCTGGACGCGATGCAGGGGCTGAGCGACGCGGACAAGATCGCGATCGCCAAGAAGGCCCGCGACGGTGGGTTCGCGAAGAAGCTGCCCAGGAGCTTCCAGAAGGCGCTCGAGGACCACGAGCGCCCCGACACCGGGAGCACCGCCGACCAGAAGCCCGACCCGAAGGACAAGCAGCCCAAGGGGCCCAACAAGGGCGATCCGAAGTCGACCCCGAAGGCCGCGGACCCGAAGGCCCGCAAGAAGCCCACCGCGAACGAGCCCACCGAGCTGAAGAAGGTGAGCGAGCAGCTCGGGATCGATCTCGACAAGCGCACCACGAAGAAGCAGCTGAAGGCGCTCGGGTTCACCGACGACGAGGCGGGACAGCTCCTCGATCACATCCAGAAGAACGGCGGCATCGACCGCAAGCTGCTCGGCAGCACCCACCCCAAGGCGCGCAACGCGCTGGATCGGCTCGCGACCCCCGAAAAGGAGGTGCTGAACACGATCAACACCGGCACCTTCGACGAGCTCGTGAAGCTGCCGGGGATCGGCGAGAAGCTGGCCAGGCGCATCCTCGCGCAGCGCAGCAACGGCCGGGTCTACAACCGCCTCGACGATCTGCGCGACCTGTCCAAGCACAAGGTGGTCGGTGACCAGGCCGTGTTGCACCTACAGCGCAAGGCCTACCTGAAGACGAACATCGACAAGGACGCCTACGAGGCGTACCTGCGCACCAAGCCGGCCAACCCGATGGACGCGCGGACCTTCGTGAAACAGCAGCGGCAGTAGGAGCGCGCGTTCCTCGCCGCCCTGTCCACGGAGCTGCAGAAGGACCCGAAGAAGCTCGCCGCCGCCAAGCGGATCCTCGGCATCGAGACGGGCAGCGAACAGGAGCTCCGCAAGGCGTGGCAGAACTACATCACCGACGCCGACTTCTCCTCGGCCCACGGCTCGGGAGGCCGGATCGGCTCGGCGTACTCCCTCGACGGCTTCCGGGAGATGCTGCTGCGCAACAAGCGCGTGTCGGGCCTGCTCGTCACGATGAACGACGCGCCCACGAGCAAGTACGACGACAAGAAGACCGGCAAGAAGGCGGGCATCGGCGCGCCGGGGCGCCCGGTCTACGTCGCGCCCCTCGAAGACGTCATGGACATGACCGTCCACGACTACCCGCGCAAGCTCGGCATCGTGCAGAAGAACTGGCGCGAGTCGCGCAAGAAGCTCGCGGAGCTGATCGCGGAGCACGGGCTCGCGCAGGGTCGTAAGCTGTGGCTCGAGTGGGCGGAGAGCCCGGAGGGGATGAAGGTGACTGGCGGCTTCAAGGAGGAGAAGGTCCTGCACATCATCGTGGACCCGGCGGTCCTCAGGAAGGTGCGCTACACCTCCAAGCACCTCTCCAGCGGGGTCACCGAGGTCACCATTCCGGCCCAGAAGCACGCACAGCTCGATCCGAAGCTGATCAATGTGGAGCTGAAGGACCCGAAGGAGAAGGTGATCGACGCGGTCAAGCGGGCGCTGAAGGCGCGCTTCCCCGACATCGCGGGCGAGATCGACACGATGGGTCCCGTCGAGATGAAGGCGCTGTTCCAGCCCAAGAAGGACCCGAGCAAGGAGCCGTAGCCCCGCCATGCGACGTTCCATCGAGGAGGACCTCGCCCGCGCCGCCGACCCGGGGCGTCCGACCGCCGAGCGCGCCGAGGCTGCGCACCGCGCCTACGTCGGGAAGAAGGCGGAGCGAGCCGCCTTTCACGTCGATGCCGCCGTGGTCGGGGTGATCGCGTCGCGGTGGAGTGCCGACGAGGCCCTGGCCGTGGCGCTGTCGAACGAGGGATCCGACCGCCGCGCGGCCCTCGAGCGCGCCGTCGCGCTCCGGCAGGCGGAGGGGCCGGGCGACGTCCCCCTCTCCCGGGCGTTGCTGGAGCTGGACCGGGTGCCCGAGGCGCTGGACTCGATGGTCGACGAGCTCGCTGCGCTGGCCGGGACCGACGACCTCGGACCGGCCGTGCTCGGGGCCTGGGGCCAGCACCTTGTCGAGGTCTTCGGCAAGCTCGACGAGTCCCGGTACCGGGACTTCGTCTTCGCGATCAAGGACCGAGATGACGCGTCGGCGCGCCTCGTCGTGGACGCTCTCGCCGAAGCCCCGGTGACGGGCGCGGAGGTCACCGTGCGCGATCGGCTCCTGTATCAGTACGAGAAGAACGCGGTGCGATGGCTGATCGAGCGCCAGGGTTCCTGACCGGGCTGCCGCCCCACGACCTGTGGTTCGCGGGCGAGCAGTGCTACCTGCTTCCCACGGGCGTGCCGCTGCCCCCGGGGTCGCTGCGCCTGGTGGCCCTCGACGGTCGCGAGTGCGCCATCGACCCCCTCGTCGGGTCGGCCTTCGCGATCGACGAGGAGGAGGCCGCCGAGTTCGCCGGAGAGGGGACCGAGGAGGTGCTGGAGCGCCTCGCGGAGGCCGTCGGCGTGCTGCTCGCGGTGATCCTGAAGGCCTCGGATCGAGTCGCCGAGGCCGACCGGTCGTCGAACCTGGAGACGACGTTGGCCATCGCGGGCCGGGGGCTGCTCGACCTGCTCGCGACGGACGAGGGACGCGTGGCCCCGGGTGTCGGTCGGCTCCGTGGCGGCCGATCTCGATCGGCAGGGCGCAAGCCGTCTCGCGGAGGTCGTGCGGCGCTTCGGCGAGGCGATCGACGAGCACGTCGCGGCGGCGTGACCCTCGATCAGTCGGGGTGGCTGTACTCGAGCTTCGGAATGTCCCTGTCCCCGCCCGCAGCGCGGATCAGCAGCACCGTGTCGGGCCGAAGCGGTGGCTCCAGCCCAGCAGCGCGTAGGACGCTCAGATGGGGGAGAGCCCCCGCGCGATGGGGGTCACGGTCTCCTTGCGCGAGGAGGGGTGCGTGGCGAGGCGGAACTTCCAGGTGTGGTAGTAGGGCCCGTCCGCCGAGCCGATCGTCGCCATCACCACGAGCAGCAGCAGGGTGAGGGTCGTCGGACCTTCTTTCGGGGACGAGTCTCGTGCGTCTTCGCCGAGAAAGAAAGGCGCCTGGCCGATCGACAAGGGGGGCGCCCCGGTCGGAGCGCCCCCCTGGTATCGCGGAGACCGCGGAGGCTACTGGCAGTAGCGCGGACCGTGGCGGCCGTTGCGCCGGCAGCTGTCCGAGCAGCAGTCGGAGTTGTGATGGCACCGGTCGCCCGTCGCGCCCAGGTCGCACGTGGTGGTGCACGCCGGGTCGGCGCTGTCGACGAGCCCGTTGCAGTCGTTGTCGATGCCGTCGGTGCAGATCTCGGCGGCGCCCGGGTTGATGGCGCTGTCGTTGTCGTTGCAGTCCTCGGGCGTGCAGAAGCCGTCGGCGTCGGCGTCGGTGCACCCGCCGCCGCCGCCGCCGTTGTCGAGGTAGGCCGCGAAGGTGCCGTACGAGACGGCGAAGGCGCCGTCGACCGTGGCGTTCGCCTGGCTGTCGCACACGTCGTTCAGGTTGGTGCCGCAGGCGCCGTAGAGCTGCCCGACGATCTTGCCGTCGGCGTTCAGGACCGCCGAGCCGCTACTGCCGCCCTCGGTCGCGCCGTAGGTGTCGGTGCTGTAGATGAAGTCACCGCGCGGGATGGTCGAGCAGGTGCCAGCGCTCGTGTCGACGTCCTGGGTGGAGTAGGCCTGCGGGAAGCCCTGCGGGTGGCTGATCCGGAACAGGCCCTGGCCGTTGTTGTTCGCCACCGGCGTGTTGTCCCAGTCCAGCCAAGTGGCGCCCGTGAAGTTGGGCGTGCTGTCGAGCAGGAGCAGGGTCGAGTCGGACCCACTGGTGGTGGCGGTGAGGGTGGAGCCGAGCACCCGCGGGAAGTTGCCGTCCCAGGCGTAGGTGCAGTCGGGGCTGCCACAGGTGGTCTCGTACTGAAAGTACGCCTCGAGGGAGGAGGCCTCCCGGCCCTTGCTGATGCAGTGGTGCGCGGTGAGCAGGTAGGGCGTGTTGCTGCTGGTGTCGCGGTCGGCGATCAGCGTGCCGGTGCAGATGTAGTAGTACCGGCCCGACTGGAAGAGCATCTCGGCGGCGGCGTTCTGGGCCGCCTGGATGGCCGACGGGATGCTGCTACAGGATGCGTTCTCGATGCAGGAGGCGTTGTCGGGACACAGGTTCGAGCCCGCCTGCGTGCCGGGCTTCGGGCGCCGCTTGCCGAGGGGGAACCGGTCGTTCATGTGGCCGACCTCGGCCACGGTGAACCGGGCGGCGTCCAGGGTGCGCAGGGTGTCCTTGCCCTCGTAGCGGACCTGCAGGCTGATCTGGTCGCCGGTGAGGGTGTTGGACCAGAACTCGCCGGTGCCCAGCGGGCCCATGCCCACGTAGGGGCCGAAGACCTCGCCGAGCGCGTCGTACAGGTACAGCTCGGCGTGCTTCGGCAGGTAGAAGTCGGTGAAGTGGACCTTGACCGCGGTGGCGTCCGCGGACTGGATCTCGCCGCTCCACACGAAGCCGCCGGCCCCGTTGGTGCGGATGGCGCCGAAGCCGGCGGGGGTTCCGGCCCAGGAGAGCTGGTGCGGCTGCAGGGAGCCGAAGCTCACCGAGGCGTCGACCTGCTTGGAGTAGCCGACCCGGAAGCGCGGGTCGCCGGGCAGCGGTGCGTTCATCTCCGCGTCGGTCACGGGCGCGTGCAACACGGAGTCGGTGGGCACCTCCTCTTGGACGAGCCACTCGAACAGGGAACCGTCGTCCTGGGGCGACGTGGGCGGGCTCGAGGGCTGCGAAACGGCGCAGGCCGACAGGGTGAACAGGGCGAGGAGCCCCAGGGCAGTGGGTGCGCGGTTCATCATTCCTCCCCGGAACGAGCGGTCTTCGGCTTCGGGAGAGCACTTCCCGAATGGGGAGCGATGGTGTCACCCATGAATGCGAATCGCAAGCGTCGAATGCCGAAAACCCGCCATCTCGGGGTTCGGGTACAGCCGCCGCGTCCCGACCCCGCCGTGCGACCGGCGGCGGCCGGGTCCGGAGAGTACCGCTCCCCACGTCGCTCCGAGACGTCGTCCGACCGCGGGTGGTAGCCTGGGTCGAAGGGGGATCGATGGGTGAAGTCGGTCTTGACAGTGGCAGGGTGCAGACAACGGGAGCCGCGACGCGCCCGAACGACGATCCGCTCCAGAAGCTCGAAATGAAGGATCCGCTCCAGGATCCCCTCGCCGCGCCCGCGCTGGCCACGGCGAGCGGCGGGGTCCAGGGGCCGGGCGAGCCGCTGCCCCACCACGACGCCATCCAGCACTCCTTCGGGCGGCACCGCGTCGACCACGTGCAGACGCACACCGACGAGCACGCGGCCGGCGCCAACCGCGCCCTCGGCTCCCTCGGGTACGCCCAGGGCGAGCATGTCGCCTTCGCGCGCACGCCCGACCTGTTCACCGCGGCCCACGAGGCGGCGCACGTGGTGCAGCAGGGGAGCGGCCTGCGGCTACGCGACGGGGTGGGGCACGCTGGCGATCCCCACGAGCGCCACGCCGACGCGGTGGCCGACAAGGTCGTGCGCGGGGAGTCCGCCGAGGCACTCCTGGACACCTACTCCGGGGGCGGTGGCGCGCCCAGCGTCCAGCTCGAGGAGGGACTCACCACCAGCGGTGGCACGCAGACCCACGTGCTGACGGAAGGAGAGAGCGCCTGGGGGCTCGCCGCGATCTACTACGGCGACGGCTCCCTCTACCCGCAGATCCAGGCCGCCAACCCCGACTGCAAGTGGCAGGTCGGCGACAAGGTCACCATCCCGCCCAAGGGGGCCGGCAAGACCTCCACCGAGGTCGACGGCAAGAAGGTCACCGTCGAGGGGGGCGGCGGCGAGGACCGCTCGGGCGAGGTCCGACGCGCCACCCACGACATGGGCGAGATCCAGGGGCTCGACAGCGGCTTCGCGCGCTCGGCGGGCGCCGTGCTCGACGCGCTGCTCCCCAACGTCGGTGACAAGGGCAAGGTGCAGATCGACGTCAACATCCCGGTCGGCGCGAGCGGCAACGTCAAGGTCTCCTTCGAGTTCATCGCCGAGGCCGAGCGCGAGGGAGAGGTCGTCAAGGGTCGGGTGCAGATCGGCGGTGGCATCACCGCGCAGACCAAGGCCGACCTGTACTTCTGCACCGTGGACGCCTTCGCTCGGGCGATGGTCTTCGGGTACATGGAGGCCTCGGGCGACTCGTCGGCGGAGATGTTCGACCTACTCGTGCTGGGGCTCCAGCAGCGGGTCTACGGCGTCAGCCAGCAGATCGCGAACGCCGTCTTCGACAAGAAGCTCGTCAAGGAGACGATCCGCGGCATGGACGAGGACGACTACGTGGAGTCCGGGGTCGGGCTCGACGTCTCGGCGGGGGCCAGCATCAAGGGCCGAGGAGGCGAGGGCGAGGGGGAGGGCGGACCCGACGTAAAGGGGGGCGTCAAGGTCCAGACCGGGAAGAAGCTCATGCGCGGTCACGGCACCGATCTCGAAGAGACGCCGGTCTCGCAGGTCGAGGTGAGCGTGTCGGGCAAGGCCGATCCCTTCGAGATCGAGGGCAAGCTCACCGCGAAGTGGGAGGAGGGAGAGTTCGCGGCCCTCGAGGGCGAGCTGTCGGGCAAGGCGCCGCTGGACGGCGAGAAGCTCGAGGACCTCGTGATGGCCGGGGAGTGGTTCTCGGGCACGATCACCCAGCTCGGCTCGATCATCGGGGGCGGCGCCGGCCTGCTGGAGGATCACGACGCGGCGCGGAAGGCCGGGGGTCTTGCGCGGTTCGTCCTGGACTGCAGCGGCGTCGGCATGGTCGCCAAGGGGGCCTCGAAGGAGGCGATCGAGAAGCTCGAGGGCATGGGTGTCGAGGTCAGCCACAAGCTGACGCTGAAGGGCGCCTGGGAGAAGGAGAAGGGCTACTCCCTGCAGATCGACCTCGAGCGGAGCAACGAGATCAAGTACGGCGAGGACGAAAAGGCCCTGGTCTACGTGCTGGTCGAGAATGTCCAGCGCGTGTTCCGGATCAAGATCGGCGGCTGAGGCCCGGGGCCGGTCACGCCGCGAGGACGCTCCGGCCCTCCTCTGTCAGGGTCCATGCGCCGTCGCGCAGGTAGGCGAGGCCCGCCTGTTCGAGCTCACGCAGGCTCGCTCGCACGCGGTAGATCGGCACGGAGGCTGCCTGTGCGGCCTCCTGCACGGTCGCCCCGTCTTCGAGGCTGCGGAGCACGCGCTGGGCCACCCCGGTCATCGTGCCGTCGGGGTTGACGCAGCCCATCTCGGAGCGCCTTTATGCAGAAGAACCAGTCCACGCACTCGTAGTCCTGGTTGGTTTCCAAGGAGACCTCCTCGTGGGAGAGCCGGCCTGTTCCCGATGGAATGACGCAATTTGTATGCCATGGAGGGGCGTGTCACGATCCGGGGCGTTGACGGTGTGGGCCAGCGAGCACGGGGTCGGCCTGCTGAACCTGGTGTCCGTGCCGCCTTGGGTGGCGGTCGTCCTCTCGGTGGTGCTCCTGGACCTCGCGAGCTGATCCTGAACGGGATGGCGATGTTCAACCACGGCAACGTGCGCCTGCCGGCTCCGGTCGAGCGGGTGGTGAGGTGGGTGCTCGTGACCGCGGACTTGCACCGGGTGCACCACTCGGTCGTGCCGCGGGAGACCCACAGCAACTTCGGCTTCGACCTCGCGATCTGGGACCGGCTCTTCGGCACCTACGTCGCCCAGCCCACCGGCGGGCAGCAGGGGGCGACCATCGGGCTGCCGGACCTCCAGGACGCCGAGCGCCAGGGGCTGTGGTTCCTCGTGGCGCTGCCCTTCCGGAGGCGTCGCCGGGCCCCCGTCCCGCAGGTGGCCTCCGCGGAGCCGGTGCCATAAGCTGCACCTCTTCCTGCCGGGGGATGCACCGTGAACTGTCCGATCTGCCACGAGGCGATGGTCCAGGAGACCCGCTCGGGGGCCGCCGTCGATCGTTGTGCGAAGCACGGGTTGTGGCTCGACCACTCCGAGCTGCTGACGATCACCGAGGCCGAGCGCCACGACAAGGGGCCCTTCGTCCTCGCCGACCTGCTGCGCAAGCACATCTACCCCCCCGACAACGGCGACCGTGTGCTCGACTGCCCGAAGTGCGCGAGCAAGATGACGGTCACCAAGCACCGGGGCGTGCAGATCGACTGGTGCAAGGAGCACGGCGTGTGGCTCGACGAGCGCGAGCTGGAGGCAATGCTCAACAACCTGCGCCTCGACCCGCTCTACCTCGGCGGCGTCGCCCTGCGGCTGTACGAGGACCGCTACTGACGACCGGTCCGCGGGCCCACCGACGTGTGGATGCCCGAGACCGGATGCGGCACGTAGGGCGCCTCGAGCGCGTCCAGATCCTCGTCCGATAGGACCAGATCGACGGCGGCGACGGCGTCGTCCAGGTGCGCGAGCTTCGTCGCGCCGACGATGGGCGCGGTGATCGCGGGCTCGTGCAGGAGCCACGCCAGCGCCACCTGGGCGCGGGAGACGCCTCGGGCCGCGGCGATCTCGCCGACCCGCTCCACGATCGCGCGGTCGGACGCGTGCAGGTCGCCGTACAGGCCGGTTCCGAACGCGTCGTTCTCGGAGCGCACGGTGGAGGTGTCCAGGGGGCGGGCGAGACGGCCGCGGGCCAGCGGGCTCCACGGGATCACGCCGATCCCCTCCTCCCGGCACAGGGGCAGCATCTCCCGCTCCTCCTCGCGGTAGAGGAGGTTCACGTGGTTCTGCATGCTCACGAACCGCGCCCAGCCGTGCCGCTCCGACAGGTCCAGCGCCTTGCAGAACTGCCACGCGAACATGCTGGAGGCGCCGATGTACCGGGCCTTGCCCGCCCGGACCACGTCGTTCAGCGCCTCCAGGGTCTCCTCGATGGGCGTCGTGTAGTCCCAGCGGTGGATCTGGTACAGGTCGACGTAGTCGGTGCCCAGGCGGCGCAGGCTCGCGTCGAGCTCGGTGAAGATCGCCTTGCGGGACAGGCCCGCGCCGTTGGGCCCCGGGCGCATCCGGCCGTAGACCTTGGTGGCGATCACCACCTCGTCGCGGTTCGCGAGCTCCCTCAGGGCGCGCCCGGTCACCTCCTCGCTCGCGCCCGTCGAGTAGAGGTTCGCGGTGTCGAAGAAGTTGATCCCGAGCTCCAGGGCCCGCTCGAAGAAGGGCCGGCTCTGCGCCTCGTCGAGCGCCCACGGGTGCCGGTCGTCGCCCCGGTGGGCGTAGCTCATGCACCCGAGGCAGATCCGCGACACCTCCAGACCGGTCCGACCGAGCTTGACGTACTCCATGAGCCCTCCCAGTGGAGGCCCTAGCTGGTGGGTGCCGGCTCGTCCTCCTCGGGCTCGGGGGTCAGCTCGTTGCGCAGGTATGCCTCGACCTTCTCCCACCGGGCGCGGCGGTCGAGGAGGCGGATCGCGAGCGCC
>Ga0114931_10004246_pt1 | contig 17914 bp, 15 predicted proteins | sample 2SBtaG_FD_89579 | JGI IMG/M metagenome (GOLD analysis project Ga0114931, IMG submission 89579) | Deep subsurface microbial communities from Kolumbo volcano to uncover new lineages of life (NeLLi) - 2SBTROV14_V59a metaG | ecosystem: Environmental > Aquatic > Marine > Volcanic | place: Kolumbo...
CTCCTTTTCCTCCTCTTTCAGGCGCACCTTGGCCAGGCGGCTTTCGTAGTAGATGCGCACCGTGGCGCCATCCTCGACCGCCTGGGCGATGTCGTAGACATCCACGTAATCGCCGAAAACGGCAGGCGTGTTCTTGTCGTCCAGCTCTACCGGCGTGCCGGTGAAACCGATGAAGGTGGCGTTCGGCAGCGCGTCGCGCAGATATTTGGCGAAGCCATAGGCGGTCTTCTTGCCAACGATGTTGCCGTCCGCATCCTTGGTGTCCACCTCCTTGGCCTTGAACCCGTACTGGCTGCGGTGCGCCTCGTCGGCGATCACCACGATGTTGCGGCGGTCGGAGAGCAACGGATAGATCGCCTCACCATCCTTGGGCGAAAATTTCTGCATGGTGGTGAAGATAATCCCGCCGGAAGCCACCTTCAGCTTGTCGCGCAGATCGTCCCGGTTTTCCGCCTGCACCGGCTCCTGCCGTAACAACTGGCGGCTGGCCGCAAAGGTATCGAACAGTTGGTCATCGAGATCATTACGGTCGGTCAGCACCACAATGGTGGGGTTATCCAGGGCCAGCACCAGCTTGCCCGCGTAAAACACCATGGAGAGCGACTTGCCGCTGCCCTGGGTGTGCCATACCACGCCCCCTTTGCGGCTACCCTCTGTATCCGTGGCGTACAGCGTGGAATCCACGGCCTTCTTCACCGCATAGAACTGGTGATAGGCGGCGATCTTCTTTACCGTCTCCACCGTGGTCAGGCCGGTTTTCGGGTCTTCCTTGCGGGACTTCTCGAATACCGTGAAGTGGCGAATCAGTTCCAACAGCGTAGCGGGCGACAATACGCCACGGATCAGGGTCTCCAACTGGCTGACCAGATGAGATGCTTCCTGCTTTCCGTCCGCCGTCTTCCACGCCATGAAACGCGTATAACCGGCGGAGAGTGATCCCATCCGTGCCTCCAGCCCATCAGAGGCCACCAACAGGCCGTTGGCTACAAACAGGCTCGGGATGGTGTTCTTGTACGTCTGAAGCTGTTCATAGGCGGAACGCACCGTAGCGTTCTCGCTGGCAGCGTTTTTCAACTCAATCACCACCAGCGGCAGGCCGTTGATGAACAGGATCAGATCAGGCCGCTTGTTGACGTGGTTCTCGATGATGGTGAACTGATTCACCACCAGATAATCATTCAAATCCGGCTTGTCAGTCGCTCCCGGCTTCCTGCCTCCCGCCACACTAGCACCTCCCTGTGCGTCGTAATCTACCAACCAAACTTTATCGCCCTTGGTTCGCCCTTCGAGCTGGTACTCCACCTCCACGCCATTGGTCAACAGCTTGTGGAAACTCTCATTGGCCACCAACAGCTCTAGGGGCGAAATCCGCAGCACTTCCTTGATCGCCTGCTCTTGGGCGTCCAGCGGAATCGACGGATTCAGTCGCGCCACAGCAGCGCGCAATCGGCCTTCCAGAAATACGTCACTGAATGAAGCGCGTTCAGGATTTACCGCATCCGGGGCCAGTTCGGCACCGTGGGTGTAGCTGTATCCCTGCTTGGCCAGCAACTCGATAGCCAAGTTCTCGATAGCTGATTCCGTTAATTTATCCGACACCGTAACACCTTGTTATTGATATATTTTTCACCGTACACAAATTCACATGGTGCAAAATATTGCAGAAAAGACGCTATTGGACGATAATTATCAACAGTCTCATCCACCATGTGTGGAAGGAGCATCCGGAGCCCTGTAGCAGCAATGTTACGGGGCTTCAGCCTTTCTGGGCCGCCCAAAACGCACTCCTCTCTTTCTCAAAGGTCGCCCGCCGGTGCGGCTTGATCTCCGCATAGGCGGTTTTCAGCACGTAGTAATCGCGGCGTTTCGCCAGCACCACCGCAAAGTCATGTGCTTGCGCCCAAATGACCACATGCGTGTTGCCCCTCCGTTGGTTCTCCCACCACGGAAATCCGTCCTCGCCCGCATTATCGATCACCCATCTGATCCAACGAATCCGTTCACATCGCCGAAAGTCGGGGATACGGTCATCCTCATTCCGGTTATTCCGGTCTGGTGCTTCTGAAATCGTGTGCCAGAAACTGAAGCCCTTGCCCCGCGTTTCTGGCCGGTATTGTGCGCTGACCCTCCATCCCTGGAACTCGACGCCTGGCCGCACGAACGAATCGAGAAACGCCTCATAGATCAAGTCCTCGTACGCCGACCAATCCCCATGAAACGGCAGTAGCTCGGGCGGCTGACTCATAGCACCGCCTGCGGACGCCAAACCAGCAGATTGAACTTATCGACTCTCGGCGGGGTTGAACGCAGCAGGTTATGACCACTGTGCAACCTGATCCGTTCGATTACCGCCTGTTTAGCCGCCGAACCATCCAGCCCTCGATGAAGATGTGATAGCGCACCCATCAGCAAATCAGCCAACTGCAACAGCGGCACATGGTGAGAATGGACAAGCTCCACGTCAGTGATCACATCCCTGTTGAAGTCGTAATGCTTGTTACATAAAACCTCATGCAGCTTATCGACCTTGGCACCGCCCTGGGTGTCTTTTATATCCAGAAACACCCTGAACCGGTGTTCATCGTCCACCAGATGCGTCAACAGCAGATACCATATCTTGTAGTAGAACTCGTCGTGCGTCTGGCCAAATGCGCCATGCTCCAGCGCCTCCTTATCAGGCACCACAACAGACCGAAAATGGAGCAACGGTTCGTCGAAGAACAGATCCACCAAGGCGAGGTAAAAGCCCACCAATCCGGGCGACACTTTGGTCCACTTAATCTCAAACCCGGCGGGCAACCCATACTGATTGCGAAGCGCCTTCACTTTCCGGCCCAATGCCGCCCGATGAGAAGCGGGGCACCATACCGCCCCTAAAACCATCGCCCGCTGGTGATCGTTCTCCAGGTGGCAGGATTCGTCGCAATAGATATGGATGAAGTCGTTAGAATTAGACGACATTTTGTAGCGCCCCCTCTATTGCATCCCGGACATCCTGGAACTGCCCTCCGTCCAGGTCGAACTCACCGACCGGAGTTCCCACCCGTTCAAACCGAAACGAGGTGGCGTTGTTCTTTTTCTTATAGAAGCAGAGATAGGTCTGGTGGTGCTCGTCAATCACATGCGCAAAGGGAGAGACACAGAAGATGTCCTCACCCAGTTCGGCATAGAGCCGGTTGGCCGTGAGATTTGCGCCGATAGCCGCAAACTGTGCATCGTTGAGACACAGATCGTAATTCATACGCCCAAGGGTATGGCCATCGAACTTGCGACACTTCAAATCCCTTGGCGTAGGTTCGCTTCTGCGGTACTGGATAAACGATACGTTTCGTAGCTCGCGCAACTCGTAAAGAATCGCCTTCACATCTGGAAGCAATTGCTCGAACCGTTCTGCTGACTCTGAGGCATTGAGTGCTGCGATGTGTTGAATGGAGTTACGTTCCTGGTTGAGCTGGCGCAATCCCTCTATAGCATCGGCGCTGACGATTTCCGACATCACCAACTGGCCAGTATCGGCATCGTTGTTCACCACCGCCTCAACAAAGCCCAGCTTGGTCGCCAGGCTATCCGACATCATGCGGTTCAGTGATAACGCCGGTCCGCCAAGCTGAATCCCGGAAAGGTTAATACTCCGGTACAGCACTTCCCCGACAGCAAGGCCATACAATGTGAAGATTACCGATTCCCACGTCGTTCTAAGCAACTGCAACCGATGGTTGGCGTCATCGTAACCATGCTGGGCTTGGTGCAAATAGTGAGCAATGGGCGCGGGGAATTCGCTGACAACAACCTCTGGAAACTCCTCTATCTGCTGATCTTTCCAGGCATCCAATTGGTCTACATAGGCACCTCGATCCATCTCGAAAAGCACCACGCTTGGCGCTTCCGAAAAACCGCCAATCTCAACCCTCGGATATGCTCCATCCAGCCAATCGTTGAATTCCGGGTTATCGTTGAAGTCCATATCACGCCACCCTCAATTCACCCGACATCAACTTTGGCAACAAGGCATCCCGCAGCTTACCCAACACAGCCATTTCCCGGCTGTTATGCAATAGCTTGGAGAACAGCGGCTCAATGACCTCATCAAACTGCTCCAAAATCTTTTCATCCATAAATAGAAAATCAAGGTCCTTCACATCAGTCGAGTTGATGCCGGGTATGGCAGCCTTAGCACCACGGAAACGCAGTTCCTCAATAATCAAGTAACTGCTGAACCACAGATAGAGATAGTTCTGGTAGATTGGTTTCTTGGCCTGAAGCCGAAATACATGCTCATTGAGACAGGCCGTCTCATAGGGAAAGCCGCTACCAAACATACTGATTCGCGCATCAAAGCGGCCAGGTGTTCCGCCGTCTTTGTAAATCAGCACGTCCCGATCCTTTATCGTGCCACGCCGCATCTTGGCGAAGTATTCCTCCGGTACGAACTTAGTCTTGCCGTAGTCATATTCACCGATCCGGGTAATGCTCTCCGCACCGATGCTGGTAACACCTTCAGTAAACTGTCCAACGCCACCCTTGGGACGACTGCCGGTTTCTAGCTCGCCGATCAACTCTTCCAATTTATCTACTTGCCACCCAACCGGAATCTCCCCCAGCTCGGAGGGCTGTATAGCGCCACCGCTGGATTTGTAGGGTTGCCCGTTTTGGTCGGGGAACTCGAACTCCACAAACCAGCGTTTAAACAACGCCTGGGCGATGGCCTCCAGGGTGCGGTTCTGCTTGCGGTTGAGTTCGATTTTTTCGTCGAGGGAGGAGAGGATTTCAACAATAGTCGCTTGTTCTTCTTGCGAACCAGGCACATCGATCGGCAATGATCGCAATTCGCCCAAGGGTATATATTGCTGCGTTGTACCACGAGAACGCTCTCTTATCTCCTGCTGGCACAGTGGGCTCCGTAAGAACTGATAGAGCCAGCGCCCATCAAGTTCACTCTTCGTTTTAAACAGCCCGATGTTCTTTATCGCAAAGACAGCTTCTTCCTGGACCAAATACACCTCACCGACTGTCCCTATCATTGATATCAACACATCCCAGCGGTCAACTTTGCTGCGCTTGTTTATCTCATCGAAGTCCTTATGAGAGATCAGGTAGGCGTTATCTAGGTCGAGCTGATCTCCAATAATGTGTCGTGATGTAACCAGAGGTCGCCCCTCTTTAGTCTGTTTGGGAGAGTCGTGAGTCCCATCGCGAACCGATTCACAAAAGTCTTCGGTTGAGATTGTTTTCCACTCACTCATACCCCAAACCCCACCTTCGCCAGATTCTCCCGAATCCGCGCATCCAGCGCTTCGCCCTGTTTCATCTGCTCGGCCAGTTCGGCGGTAAGTTTTGCCATCTTCTCTTCGAAGGGCACGCCGTCGTCCTCTTCATCGGGGATGCCCACGTAGCGCCCTGGTGTCAGCACATGTTTGTGCTTACGTACATCATCAAGACTGGCGGCCTTACAAAAACCCTTTTCGTCTTCATATCCACCCTCCACATTACGCCAGGCATGGTAGGTGTCAGCGATACGGGCGATGTCCTCATCCGTGAAGTCGCGATTGCGGCGGGTGACCATGTGCCCCAGGTTGCGGGCGTCTATGAAGAGGATTTCGTCTTCCCGGTTGCGGAAGTTGTGGTTCCTGCGGTCGCGGGAGATGAACCAGAGGCAGGCGGGGATGCCGGTGTTGTAAAACAGCTTGTCGGGCAGGGCGACGATGCAGTCCACCAGCCTGGCCTCGACGATGGCCTTGCGGATTTCGCCCTCGCCGCCGCTGTTGGAGGAGAGCGAGCCGTTGGCCAGCACCAGCCCCAGGGTGCCGTTGGGGGCAAGGTGGTAGATCATGTGCTGCATCCAGGCGAAGTTGGCGTTGCCCACCGGGGGCACGCCGAATTGCCAGCGCGGGTCGTCGCGCAGCAGTTCGCCGGACCAGTCGGAGTCGTTGAAGGGCGGGTTGGCGATGATGTACTCAGCCTTCATGTCCTTGTGGGCATCGTTGAGGAAGCTGCCCTCGCCGTTCCAGCGCACATTGGAACCATCGATCCCGCGAATCGCCAGATTCATGCGACAGAGGCGGTAGGTGGTCTGGTTGGACTCCTGACCGTAGATGGAGATGTCGTCAATACGCCCCTGATGGGCCTCGACCAGCTTCTCAGCCTGCACGAACATACCCCCTGAGCCGCAGCAGGGGTCATAGACCCGCCCCTTGTAGGGCTCCAGCATGTTGACCAGCAGCTTGACGATGCTGCCAGGGGTGTAGAACTGGCCGCCCTTCTTGCCCTCGGCGGCGGCGAACTCGCCGAGGAAGTATTCGTAGACCCGGCCCAGCACGTCCTGCGCCTGCGCCTTTGCGTCGCCCAGGCCGATGGTGGCGATCAGATCGATCAGCGCACCGAGGCTCGCCTTATCCAGATTCTGGCGGGCGTACTGCTTGGGCAACACCCCCTTGAGGGTGGAGTTCTCCTTCTCGATGGCCTCCATCGCCTCGTCCACATCCTTACCGATCTCCGGCAGTTTGGCGCGGGCCTGGAGATAAGACCAGCGGGCATTGGCGGGGACGAAAAAGACATTCTCCGCCCGGTATTCGTCGGCATCCTCCGGATCGGCCCCTTCATATTCACCCTCACCGGCGGCCAGTTTGGCGTGCAGCTCCTCGAAGGCGTCGGAGATGTACTTGAGGAAGATCAGCCCGAGCACAATGTGCTTGTACTCGGCGGCGTCCATGTTCTTGCGCAGCTTGTCGGCGCTCTTCCAGAGTGGCTTCTCCAGGGGTTCCTGCTCTTTGGTCTTTTTAGCGGTTCTGGCCATGTGTTCTCGGTTCCTTGCTGTTTGCGGGTTAACGAGCGGCGGTTTTCTCTTCCAGGGTGACACCGGCGCGGTTGCAATAGTCTCGAATCATCACCTCGATCATATTGGCCAGGCTACGGCGTTCCTTTTCGGCAACGGCCCGCAAGCCATCTTTCACTTCCGGGTGGACTCGAACGGTAAAGGTCGTCGATTTAGTTTCGGCCATTAGTAACCTCAATTCTGGGATGGCTTTCGATTGTACTGCGGATATACTAACCGGATTCCACTGAACAAGGAACGTAAAACATGGCCAGCCAATACCAACACCGCCAGTTCTTCCGCCGGGTGCCAAATAAACACCTGGCCCGCTACTTCGAGTCCAGAGATGTGGACTTGGGCGTGGATTTCGGAGACCTGACCGAAACGCAAGTAGAACCCATCTTCGAGGCATTCACCGCCCTGCCCGAGGAGCAGCAGACGAACATGGAGGTGGATTTTCAGGACATCAACGCACTGGCCAATGACGGCGGCATCGATGCACTAAACAACGAGGCGGCATTCTACGAGGACGCAACCTTCCCGGAAGAGATCTCCATCATCGACGGACTGCACGCCAAGGCCATGTGGGCCTTTCTCCACAAGCCAGAATACTGGAATGGAGCAGCGGCCCTGCTCCATGCCGATACTGTCGCTGGTCGCTCCTGGAAGAAACGCAACGACCTGCCGAAGGTGCCGCCCCATGTGGACGAAGAGGACATCGACCAACTGGCCAAGGCCGTCAGCCACTATTTCAACAAGACCGAGGGACGGGGACGCAACTGCAAAGTGGAACCCTATCGTAAGGTGGAGACCGTCAAGGAGTATTTCTTCGCCTACCCGGAGGATTACGGCCAGTCCGGGGTGGAGTGGGAGCGAAACAGCCTCACCACCCGCTCACGGCATCCGGCCTTCGAGATCATCTTCGTCTATTGCGAGGCGGAAGGCTCGCTCGACATATACGCGCCGAAGAACACCAAGGCGGTTCCAGAGCTGCAAAAGCTCTTCGCTAAGGCCATTCTGAAGCTGGACACCCTGGCCGACGGCACCATCGACAAGCGGGTTTATAACCTCGATCCGCTTGCCGACCCTAACTTTGAGTTCGAGTTTCCTGCGGGCTCCGGCATCAGCGAGGCCATTGTTACCAAGATTCGGCTGACCCTGAAACATGGCTCGCGGCGGCGCATCGTGCTGGAAGCGGACACGAAGCAGAACAGCATGGCGGTTTACGATCTGCTCAAGGAACTCGACCCGCCGCCCTACTACATCACCCAGGTAAGCATCAAAGCGGTATTTGAGGCCGAACCGGGGAAACGAGCAGGGAGCAAGACCTTCAACGTCACCTATCCCAACACCTGCAACCTCAACCATGAGGGACGCGACGACATCATCCGGCAGATGCTGACCGCCTCCGGCATCGAACCTCGACCGCCGAAGGATGACAACGACACATGACGTTGAATGATGTCCTGTTGTCGTTGCTGGAGGCCATGGACGCAACAGGAAAGACCCATCTTGTTGGCTGGGACACTGTTCAGCAGTGGCCGGAAGATGCGCTCGACAGATTCCAGGATGCAGGCATCCTCTCCGCTGCAAAGCCCGCCCTGTCGGTGGAGTGTCGGGAGTGCGCGAACCGCTGTTTCATGGATGTGCATCAGCTATCCGGTGGCGACAATAAGCCCGTCCGCGCCTTCATTGTTTGCGATGACCCTGAAATGCAGGGGCAAATGGGCCGCATAGAAATCCCGGTAGAACGTCTCCGGCAATGGAAGGTAACGGGGCTTCAATTGGCCAGGGTGATCACCGGATTGCTTGGCATCGAGTGCAAGACCGAGGACCGGCACGGCCAGGCCAATATCCGCGTCGGTATGGTCAAGGGAAAGAACGGCAGACGCTGGCTGTCACTGAACAAGTCTCCCCTCACTTTGGAGATTAATGATCACCATCTACCACTGGAAGAGGTGTTGTTCATTGAGGACGGCGCGCTCGCCATTGACCGGATGCGCATTGACCAATTGATCGACAAGACACCCGCCAGCACCGGCAAAAAGTACAAACCCTCGACAGACAAACGCGAAGCCGGAAAACGGAAGACCGCGGCCATGTACGAAGACTGGCAGGAGGAGTACGTCAAGCTGCGCCAAAAACACCCGGACACTGTGCGCTACACGGATAGCTGGATAGCCAAACAGATCGCCAAGCTCGATATTGCCCAGGGAAGGGACTGGGACACCATCCGCAAACACATGAAACCGTAAAAAGTTGGGCGGAATTTTTTCGCCCATTTATCCCGCCCGCAACCCGCTGATTTCCCATCCATCTGTCACGATCCCTCGTGTACGGGCATATGGACCTGAATTCACATCGCAGATTTTAACTCGCTGTTTTACTGAATATTTTCTTTTCCCTCACTGGGTATTTCGGCGCGTTTTATCGCCCAAATCGCCCACCTAGCCTTGCCCTCGAAGTTTCCGAAAACGTGCTGAGAGGTATCAAGGCAATGACCAACATACTAAGACTTCCCGCCGTCAAGGCCCGTACTGGGCTTTCCCGTTCCACCATCTATTTGCGCATCTCGGAAGGCAGTTTCCCGAAGCCGGTTTCCCTCGGTGGCCGTGCCGTCGGTTGGATCGAGGCGGAGGTGAACGAATGGCTGAACCAGCAGATCGAGGCCAGCCGCAAGGCTGCGCACTGAGGGGAGGCCAAGACCATGACCAGAAACAGAAAGGGCCGCGCTGGCTGCAACCAGGCGACCCTCAAGACTTCTAAACGCACCCGTAATTTTACCGGCCTCGCCGCCCGCGTTAAAGGCTTCATTGTCACCCTGGCCTTGTGGGGGTGGTTGCCTGTCGGGCTGGCGGACTGGCTCATTCACTGGGGAGAACCGCACGATGAATGATGCACTCTCCCAATTCCGCGACGCGATCCGGGCCACTGGCCTGGAACCGCCCGATGTGATCGAGCCCGGCAAGCTGCACCGCTTCCCCGGCGTCGGTAAACGCAACGGCAATACCGCCGGATGGTGCAAGCTGTTTGATGATGGCCTGGGCGGCTGTTTCGGCGATTGGTCTTCGGGCTTTACCGAGAACTGGCAGGCGAAACGGGATAAGCCGTTTTCTCAGTCAGAACGAGCCGCGTTTATGCGTCGCGTCGAAGAGGCCCGGAAACACGCCGAAGCGGAACGCCAGCAACAATATGCCGAAGCCGCTGCAAAGGCTGAGTCGATCTGGAATACAGCCACAATGGCGAATGACGATCACCCCTATCTTGTACGCAAGGGGATCAAGGCCAATGGGGCGCGCTTGCATCAAGGAGCTTTGGTTATCCCGGTGCGGTCGGGTGGTGAACTTCATTCGATGCAATTCATTAATGATGACGGCAGCAAGCGATTCCTGAGCGGCGGGCAGATTTCCGGCGGGTATTTCAGTATCGGCACCATCCAGGGGGCGGATGCCTTCTGTATTGCCGAGGAATTCGCCACGGGCGCAACCATTCACCAGGCGACGGGCTACCCGGTCGCGGTTGCGTTCAATGCGGGCAATCTGGAGCCGGTAGCCAAGGCCATGCGTAACAAGCTGCCGAGCCTTCCGATCATCATTTGTGCAGACGATGATGCAGAGACCGAAGGCAATCCCGGTATCACAAAGGCAAACCATGCCGCGCTGGTTGTCGGTGGGAATGTTGCCACTCCGTACTTCGGAGATCAGCGCCCCGCTGGCGTGACGGACTTTAACGACATGGCGGCATTGCTTGGACTTGAGACGGTCGCCAAGGCCATTCATGAAGCTTTGGCAACAGAACAGGCCGACAACGACGGCTGGCCCGAACCACTTCCCCTGACAGCCAAGATCGATCCCGAACCCTATCCCCTGGACGCCCTGCCGGAGACGTTACGCGCCGCCGTGGAGGAAGTCCGCGCCTTCACCAAGGCACCGATACCGCTGGTGGCATCCAGCGCTCTGGCGTCGCTGTCGCTGGCCGTGCAGGCCCATGCCGATGTGAAGCGGGCGGAAAAGCTGCAAGGGCCTACCGGGTTATTCCTGCTGACCGTCGCCGATTCCGGCGAACGCAAGTCCACCTGTGATGGTTTCTTCATGCAGGCAATCCGGGGGTATGAAGCCGAACAGGCGGAAGCCACCAAACCGCAGATTAAGGACCACAAGGCGGCCATGGAAGCCTGGGAGGCAAAGCGCGGCGGCATCAAAGACAAAATCCGCCAGCTTTCCAAGGCGGGAAAGCCCGCCCGCGAACAGGAAGAGGCCCTGCGCGATCTGGAGCATGACAAACCGGAACCGCCACGGGTGCCCCGGTTGATCTACGGCGATGCCACCCCAGAAGCCCTGAAATGGAATCTGGCCAAAGGCTGGCCTTCCGGTGGCGTGGTATCGAGCGAAGCCGGGCTGGTGTTCGGAGCGCATGGCATGGGCAAAGATTCCGTCATGCGCAATCTGGCCACCCTGAACCAGCTTTGGGATGGCGTGGACATTGCCACCGAGCGGCGCACCACCGAATCCTTCACGGTGCGCGGGGCACGACTGACCATCGCCTTGCAGGTACAGGAAGCCACCCTGCGCAATTTCTTCGACCGTTCCGGCGGGCTGGCGCGGGGTACGGGTTTTCTCGCCCGTTTTCTTCTGGCCTGGCCGGAATCGACGCAAGGTTACCGGCCCTTTTCCGATCCCCCGGAATCCTGGCCCGCGCTGGCTAGGTTCAATCAACGTATCGCCGGGATTCTCGAACAGGATGTTCCCATTGATGAAGACGGGGCACTGTCGCCCCCTGTCCTTCCCCTGGCGGTGGATACCAAGGCCGCATGGAGGATGTTCCATGACGCCATTGAAAGCGAACTGCGATCCGGCGGTGAACTCTACGATGTGCGCGACGTGGCCAGCAAGACCGCCGACAACGCAGTCCGGATCGCCACCCTGTTTCAGATATTCGAGCATGGCAGTGGCGGCGCTGTCGGATTGGCGGCCTTTGAAGGCGCTTCACGCATTGCCGCCTGGCACCTGCATGAGGCCCGGCGTTTCTATGGCGAACTGGCTTTACCCGAGGAACAGGCCGACGCGGCGCGGCTGGATAGCTGGTTGCTCGACTACTGCCGAAGGGAGAAGACAAACATCGTTCCCCGGCGGGAAGTACAGCGTAACGTGACACCGGGACACCTTCGCCAGAAAACCGCACTGGATTTTGCCTTGGCCGAATTGGAGGAAGCAGGCAGGGTGCAACTGGTCCAGGACGGCAGGCGCAAGGAGATACACATCAACCCGGCCTTGCTAAAAGGGGGTAAACAATGACCCTTTCCGCGCTGATCAAAAAAGGCGGGCTTACCGTCACCATGACAGCGACACCCGCGACACCTGCGACACAAGAAGCCGGTCAGCCGGTAACTGTCGCACCAGTCGCAACTGTCGCTGTCGCAGAACAACTAGAACCACTTGCTGAACTGTCACCCAATGAAGAATCGAACATCCGGGCTTGGCTGGCGCACATTGACGAAACTGACCCTGCAATTATCGCCGAGGTGGTGGACAAGTGCCGTAATGACCTGGAGGCCCGCCGGTACTTCCTGAAACGGTCGGAGGAGGTGCCGGAACCAGTCACCCTCAATCACCCGATGACCTGCGGCGAATGCGTTCACTTCGAGCGAATCGAACACCCGCACCTTGGCCACTACGCGAAAGGTGAGCCGAAAGCGATTGCCGGATTGTGGGATACGGACCGGCGATATTGTGAACGCTTTTTACCAAGGCCACAGCAAACCAACAGCGACCAACCAAGGCCCGCAAGGGCCTAAACAAAAAGGTGAATTTCCCAAAATGATTTCGGTTAAAAAAATCTGGAGGCAGACATGGGCGGCATGGGTAGCGGCAGTTATTATCGCTGGAACACAACAGATACCACCGACGATTATCGGTCCATCGACGTGCGGCGCTGGAAACGGGATGGCTTGCTTGAGCCGCATCAATCCTTCGGCTGGCAGTGGTCACGCCACGGCGAAGTGGTCGCCTCCATCCGGGTTCGCACTGAACCGAATCGGGTGATCCTCACCTATCGTCACCGCAGCGGCGGCGAGGATTGGCAGGACGAAAGCTATCCCGTCTATCTGGACTGGACCGCCTGCAATCTTGGCGGTGACCGCCCCTGGTTCCTCTGTCCTGCCCGTGGTTGTGGTCGCCGCGTGGCGATACTCTACGGCGGAGGCATCTTCGCGTGCCGTCACTGCTACCAGTTGGCCTACCCCAGCCAACGGGAAACCTGGGATGACCGGGCGGCACGCCGGGCAGACCGAATCCGGGACAAGTTGGGATGGGAGCCCGGCATCCTCAATGGTAACGGCTGGAAGCCCAAGGGGATGCACTGGAACACCTTCGAGCGGTTGACTGCCCAGCACGATGCCTTCGTGCAGGTTTCATTGGCTGGGATGGCCGCAAAGCTGAACCTGCTGGAGGAATCGTTGGATGATTGGCTATAAGATTAGCGAATCAACGGAAGCAATCGGCAGACAGAACCCATGGCTAAGCGCAAATCTTTCGAGGAAATTCTCAACTCTGAATTCCGATGGCCCACAAAGGGCGATAAACCGTTTGTTGTCTCCGATGATCCTTTTGACAACGCAAATATTGCAGATAACGAACGAACCCGTTTGGTGTTAATGGTGACGGGCTACAAGGAGGCCGCAGACCTTATGGTCGAGAGATCGGCGGAAGATCGTTCGATACGTGACACACTGGTATTTCCGGTTATTTTCAACTATCGACAGTTCTTGGAATTGTCACTGAAATACCAATTGGCAGTATATGGTCCTCCGGTCAGCATCCAGCCCAACTGGAAAACCCATGACCTGGCCACGCTCTGGAGCGAATTTTTGGCGATGCTGGAACGCTACGGCACCGAAGACCCGGATGAAGCCGACCCGGTGGTTGGTGAAATTGTCCTTGAGTTCGCGAAGATCGACCCCGCTTCATATTCCTACCGATACCCCGTTGATCGAAAAGGCAATCCTATTCCTGTCGCTTACAGCGATCTACACTTACCGACGCTTGCAGATGTCATGCAAGCTGTGGATGATTACTTTACCGGGTGCAATGGCTACCTGGGTAGTTTGGTGAGCACCAGCCCGTATTAGATTGCTTGACGTCACGTTGATGGCTGGCCACTTCTGGGAGCAGCACCCTAAGACCCTATAAACCGAACATCCCGCGGGGTAACTATTGGGGTAACCAAGAAACTATGAAAACTTAATATCATTAAATATCAATCTGATACCAGGGCTTTTCGGTAGTCGCCGCCTCCATAATTTCAATTTCCAACAACATCCAACAAAGTCTACAAGCCCGCGTAACAGCGGGCTTTTTTATTGCTTGCTCGTCCGATAGCGTCTAAAGTTACCCCATAGAATCCTGAACCTCTCTGGGGTAACTATTGGGGTTACCCTAGAACTGACGGAACAGTTACCCCAAATGGCGCTTACAGATACCGCGATCAAGAAGGCCAAGCCCGAGGCCAAACAGCGCAAGCTCTATGATGAACGGGGCCTGTTCCTGCTGATTAGCCCTAAAGGTGGCAAGTGGTGGCGATTCAAGTACCTGTTCGACGGCAAGGAAAAGCTGCTCTCCCTCGGCACTTACCCCGACGTGAGCCTGAAAGATGCCAGAGACCGGAGGGATGAAGCCCGAAAACAGGTTGCGGCGGGCATCGATCCCGGCGAACACCGCAAGGCCAAGAAAACGGCAAAGGTAGCGAAACAGGCCAACAGCTTTGAAGTGGTGGCACGGGAATGGTACGCCAAACACTCCCCCAACTGGTCCGCCAATCATGGCGACCGGATCATCCGCCGCCTGGAGCGGGACATCTTTCCCTGGATCGGCGGTTCTCCGGTAGCCGACATCACCGCCCCGCAACTGCTGGAAGTGATTCGTCGTATCGAACAACGGGGAGCCCTGGAAACCGCCCACCGCGCATTGGGCAACTGCGGACAGGTGTTCCGCTACGCAGTGGCCACCGGACGGGCTGAACGCGATCCGACCAGAGACTTGAAGGGCGCACTCCCGCCGGTGAAAGGCACTCACTTTGCCGCAGTGACGGACCCCAAAAAAGTCGGTGGGGTTCTCAGGGCAATAGATGCCTACGAAGGCACCCTGATTGTGCGCTGCGCCCTCCGCCTTGCCCCGCTGGTCTTCGTGCGCCCCGGTGAGCTACGCCATGCCGAATGGGTGGACATCGACCTGGATGCCGCCGAATGGCGCTACACGGTCTCCAAGACGAACACCCAGCACATCGTTCCCCTCTCCCGCCAAGCGGTCGAAATATTGCGGGAGCTTCGCCCGCTCACCGTTCGGGGGCGATATGCATTCCCCAGCGCGAGAAATCCCAAAGGTGACAAGCCAATGAGTGACAACGCCATCCTTGCCGCCATGCGGCGCATGGGGATCAGCAAAGATGAAATGAGCGGCCACGGCTTCCGGGCGATGGCGCGAACCATCCTCGATGAAGTGCTGGGCTTCCGCCCCGATTACATCGAACACCAGCTTGCCCATGCAGTGCGCGACCCCAACGGACGCGCCTACAACCGCACCGCCCACCTGCCGGAACGGCGCAAGATGATGCAGCAATGGGCAGACTACCTCGACAAGCTGAAAGCGGGTGCGGAAGTTGTGCCGATTAACCAAAGCGCCTGAACGAAGCCACCGGGGAGCCCCTGGGGGCGGACGGGCGGCGGGGCGCGAGCATGGGGAGCGGAAGACGCGCAGCGGCTGGAGCCCCACGCGCAGCGACCTGCCGGGCGGGCGGGGGATCAAAACAAGCGGAGGCAATTTACACATAATGCAAATTATGCGGCGAAGCGGACAGCGCGTTTTTTGCGTTGCGCATAATTCCAGCATTATGTTCAGTTGCCGACCACCGACCCTGGTTGGGTAGGCGACGCCAAGCCTTTACCGGAGCCCCCGACAATTGGGGCGGGAAAGACCAGCGCAGTGCGGGGGCGCGGCGGGCTGGGCGAAAGCCGAGCCTGCCAGTGGCCCAGCGCAAGCGGTAACGAAGGGTAACCAAGCCAGCAAGGGGCACAGAGCCAGTCTGTCGGAGCTTGCGGAGACAGTCTGGCGGTGGTGAATCTCGGCACGGCGCAGCCCGCAGCGGAGCCGCAAGCCCTTGGCCCCCGCTGTTTGGGGGCGAAGTGCGTAGTGGCGGAGTGCGGGCGGGAACGGAGGGGACGGAACTCGACCGAAGCCACGTAGTCAGTCTGCCGGAGCTTGCGGAGGCAGTCTGGCGGCCCCGAATCCTGGCACGGCCTAGCCCGGCGCGGCGCTTGCCGCGTAGCTTGCAAGCGGCGTGACGGGCGGTCAGACAGAATCACGCAGCCCAGCTATCAGCCAGCAATTCCGCCTGCTTTAATATCGTCTCAGTTGCTGACGCCTGTTTATCCGGCGGATAGCCATACTTTCGCAAAATCCGTTTCACAATCACCTTCAGCTTGGATCGCACGCTCTCCTTCACCGTCCAGTCGATGGTGGCGTTCTTCTTTACCTTTTCCACCAACTCCCTGGCAATCTCCCGCAGTTGCTCATCACCGAGCACCTGCACGGCACTATCGTTCACTTCCAGGGCGTCATAAAAGGACAGCTCATCTTCCGTCAGTCCTAGGTTCTCTCCGCGCTGGTCCGCTGCCTTGATCTCCTTGGCCAGCTCTATCAGCTCTTCGATAATTTCAGCGGCTGACAACAGGTTGTTCTGATAGCGCTTGATGGCATTCTCCAGCATCTCGGAGAGTGCCCGGCTCTGTACCAGGTTCTTCCGGGATCGTGTGCGTATTTCATCGTTGAGGATCTTTTTCAACAGCTCCAGTGCAAGGTTTCGGTGCTGCATCCCCTGGATCTCTTCCATGAATTCGTCGGAAAGGATCGATATATCCGGTTTCTTGATACCCGCCGCATCGAAAATGTCTACCACCTGGTCGGAGACAACCGCTTCATCCACCAACTGACGTATGGCGGAGTCCATCTCCTCCTTGCTTTTGCCCTCACCACGTTCAAACTTGGCCAATCGCGCCTTTACGGCTTGGAAGAAGGCCAGTTCATCCTTGATGGCCATGGCGCGTTCATCCGGCACACAAAGCGCGAACGCCTTGCCCAGCAAGCCAACCTCCTTGGTGAACCGCGCTTTTCCATCCTCCAGGCCCAGTACAAACTCCTCTCCTTCCAAGATAATCGTCAGCTTTCCTGAGGTAACGGCGTCGAAGTAGCACCGATAGTCGAAGCCTGACAGCATCTGATCGACCACCTCGAACTTCTCGCGCATGGCGTGAACGGCTTGCTCAATGTCCAGTGTCGGCTCTCCCATACCACCGCTCTCGGTATAGGTCGCCAGCGCCTTTTTAAGATCGGAGGCGATGCCGATATAGTCCACCACCAGACCACCGGGCTTGTCCTTGTAGACCCGGTTCACGCGGGCGATGGCCTGCATCAGGTTGTGCCCCTTCATCGGCTTGTCCACATAGAGGGTATGCAAACATGGAGCATCGAATCCGGTCAGCCACATATCCCGAACAATGACCAGTTTCAATGGATCGTCCGGGTCTTTCAGCCGTTCACCAATCGCCTTGCGTGCCTCTTTGCTGCGAATATGCGGCTGCATCACCTGAGCGTCCGCGCTGGAACCGGTCATGATCACCTTGATCACGCCCTTGGCATCATCCTCGTCATGCCATTCAGGACGCAAAGCGACGATGGCCTTATAGAGCTCGACGCAGATACGCCGACTCATGGCCACGATCAACCCCTTACCGTCGAAAATCTTCTGCCGTTCCTCGAAGTGCGCCACCAGATCGCGGGCCACGTTCTCCACCCGCTGGCGGTTGCCCACGATGGCTTCCAAACGCGTCCACTTCGCCTTGGCCTTCTCGCTCAGTTCGTCCTCATCGCCAAAGCCGGTCTCATAATCGGTGGCGTCCTCTATGGCCTGGTCGAACCGCTCATCCAGGGCCTCCTTTTCCTCCTCTTTCAGGCGCACCTTGGCCAGGCGGCTTTCGTAGTAGATGCGCACCGTGGCGCCATCCTCGACCGCCTGGGCGATGTCGTAGACATCCACGTAATCGCCGAAAACGGC
>Ga0114931_10004247_pt1 | contig 17909 bp, 13 predicted proteins | sample 2SBtaG_FD_89579 | JGI IMG/M metagenome (GOLD analysis project Ga0114931, IMG submission 89579) | Deep subsurface microbial communities from Kolumbo volcano to uncover new lineages of life (NeLLi) - 2SBTROV14_V59a metaG | ecosystem: Environmental > Aquatic > Marine > Volcanic | place: Kolumbo...
CGGCAGCGTCTGAAGCATCGGCAGCGTCTGAAGCGATCGTGCTTCTGGCCAGGGCACAATCCGCCTGCTCAGCCTTCGGTGAGGACGGAATCCTCCTCCTCGGCACCGACCCAGGCCTCGAGTTTGGTGGCCATTTGATCGGCATCATCGGCAGCGTCTCGCTGGGCTCGTGGCTTGAGCAAGGCATCGCCGACCTCACGCGCTTTGCTCGCCGCGTCGAGACGCTCGACGAGCCGTTGACGGACATCCGCGTGATCGCGGGGCGTCTGCGCGATGGTGTTGAGGGTCGAGGCCTCGAAAATCGAAATCGACTTGTTCATGTCGTACTCCACGAAGCATGCCCGGTCGTGCGCCGGTGTGAGCACATCCGATGCTAGCAGAGCCTGCTCACGCCGCGTTCGCTTCCTCGGTCGCCGACGCCACGATGCGCACGGCCAGCTCATCCCCCGAGAGACCGACCTCGACCGTGCCGCCCGCTGCCGCCTCGCCAGCGATCAGCGCGCGTGCGATGCGGGTTTCGAGCTGGTGCTGGAGGTAGCGCTTAAGCGGCCGGGCACCGTAGACCGGGTCGTAGCCGGCACGCGCGATGTGCTCGCGGGCGGGCTCGCTCAACCGCACCCGGAGCCCGCGGTCGGCGAGGCGCTGCCCCAAGTCGGCGATCAGCAGATCGACGATCTGCTCGATCTCAGCGAGCTGGAGCGGCTTAAACAGCACCACATCGTCGACGCGGTTTAGGAACTCGGGTCGGAAGTTTGCGCGCAGCTCGCGGTCGACCGCTTCGCGTGCGTGCTTCTTGATCTCGCCGGTGTCGGTCACGCCTTCGAGCAAATGTGGCGAGCCGATGTTGGAGGTCATGATGATCACCGTGTTCTTGAAGTCGACGGTGTGCCCTTGGCTGTCGGTGACACGGCCGTCATCGAGGATCTGGAGCAGTACGCTCCAGACGTCGGGGTGCGCCTTCTCGATCTCGTCGAAGAGAATCACGGCGTAGGGCTTGCGCCGCACGGCCTCGGTGAGCTGGCCGCCCTCTTCATAGCCGACGTAGCCGGGCGGCGCTCCGACCAACCGTGACACAGTATGTTTCTCCATGTATTCAGACATGTCAATGCGTACGATGTTCTCTTCGGTGTCGAAGAGCGCTTCGGCCAGCGTCTTGGCCAGCTCGGTCTTGCCGACGCCGGTGGGGCCGAGGAAGATAAACGAGCCGATCGGCCGCCGCGGATCCTTGATCCCCGAGCGTGCCCGGATCACTGCGTCCGCCACCAGGCCGACCGCTTCGTCTTGGCCGATCACCCGGCGGTGAAGCATCTCGTCGAGGCGCAGCAGCTTCTCGCGCTCACCTTCGACCAGGCGGGTTAGGGGTATGCCGGTCCAGCGCGAGATGATCTCGGCGATCTCGTGCTCGGTGACCTCCTCGCGCAGCAGGCGGTCCTCACCACCTTCGCCCGCAACTGCTTCGAGCGCCTGGAGCTCGGCCTCGAGCTGGGGCAGCCGGCCGTGACGCAGCTCGGCGGCGCGGTTCAAGTCGTAGTCGCGTTCGGCAACCTCGACTTCGCGGCGCATCTGCTCGATCTCCTCGCGCAGGTTTCGCAGGTGCTCGATCGCGGCCTTCTCGTCTTCCCACTTGGCGCGCATGGCGTCGGCGCGCTCACGGCGGTCGGCGAGCTCACCGCGCAGCATATGGAGCCGCGCCTTCGACGCCTTGTCCTTCTCCTTCTTGAGCGCTGCCTCCTCGATCTCGAGCTGCATGATGCGGCGCGTCACCTCGTCCAGCTCGGCGGGCATGGAGTCGATCTCCGTGCGGATCATGGCACAAGCCTCATCAACCAAGTCGATCGCCTTGTCGGGCAAGAAGCGATCGGTGATGTAGCGGTGCGAGAGGGTCGCGGCAGCGACCAGCGCGCCGTCTTGGATGCGCACACCGTGGTGGACCTCGAAGCGCTCGGCCAGGCCACGCAGGATCGAGATCGTCTCCTCGACACTCGGCGGCTCGACCAGCACCGGCTGAAAGCGCCGCTCGAGCGCTCGGTCCTTCTCGATGTGTTTGCGATGCTCGTCGAGGGTGGTGGCACCGATGCAGTGCAGCTCGCCGCGGGCGAGCATCGGTTTGAGCAGGTTGCCGGCGTCGGTCGCGCCTTCGACTTTGCCCGCACCGACGATGGTATGCACCTCGTCGATAAAAAGAAGAATGCGGCCTTCGGACTGCCTGACTTCGGCTAGCACCGCCTTGAGGCGCTCTTCGAACTCGCCGCGGTACTTGGCGCCCGCGACCAGCGCCCCCATGTCGAGGGAGAAGACCGAGCGGTCCTTGAGCCACTCGGGCACGTCGCCGCGCACGATGCGCTGCGCCAGGCCCTCGACGATGGCGGTCTTTCCGACGCCGGGCTCGCCGATCAGCACCGGGTTGTTCTTGGTCTTGCGCGAGAGAATGCGGATCACGCGGCGAATCTCGCTGTCACGGCCGATCACCGGATCGAGCTTGCCGCGGCGCGCCTCAGCCACCAGGTCGATGCCGTATTTCTCGAGCGCTTCGTAGGCGGCCTCGGGGTTGGCGCTGGTTACCCGCTGGTTGCCGCGCACCGACGACAGCGCCGCGAGGAAGCGGTCGCGGTCGATCCCGTGCTCGGCGAGCAGACGCCCGGCAGGCTGCTTCTTGCCAGTCTCGAGCATCGCCAGCACCAGATGCTCGACCGAGATGTACTCGTCTTTGAGCCGTTTCGCCTGGTCCTGGGCGGCGACCAGGAGCTGCTGGAGACGTGGCGTGATGTAGACCTTGCTCAGCTCGACGCCTGATTCGCCGACTTGCGGCAGTCGCTCGACCGCTTCCCCGACGCTTGCGCGAAAAGCGGCAGTGGCCACGTCCATGCGGCGTAGCAGCCGAGGAAACAGCCCATCTTCCTCATCCAGCAAGGCCAGCAGCAGATGCTCGACATCGACTTGTTGATGGCTATGGCGAATGGCCAGGGCTTGGGCCTCTTGAACCGCTTGTTGGGACTTCTGTGTCAGCTTGCTCAGATCCATCACTCACCTCCGCGCGATCAGCGAAATCTTAGTGATCTCCGCTCAAGTTTCGTAACGCGGCCGCGCGGCGGCAAATTCCCATCCCAGGCAGAGGGTGGTTCTGCTGTCTGGCCGCTCAGCGGGCGCGGAAGCTCGAGACCTTCGCAAGCTGCTCGAAAAGCTGGCGTTCCTCGTCGCTGAGTGTCTTGGGAACGGCGATGCGGATCTTGGCGTAAAGATCTCCGCGATCTTTCTTGCCACCTGGAAACCCTTTGTCCTTGATTCGAATGGTGCGTCCACTCGAGGTGCCAGGCGGCACCCGCACGGTGACCGGGCCGTCGAGGGTGGCGACGTTGACCTCGCCGCCCAAGGCGGCCTCCCATGGCATGACCGCAACCGTGGTGTGAAGATCCTTGCCCTCGAGTCGAAATCGGCGGTGTGGCTTGAGCTCGATTCGGAGGTAGAGATCGCCGGCCTGCCCGCCAGCACCGACCATGCCGCGGCCGGGAAGCCGAATGCGCTGGCCGGGCCGCACGCCGGGCGGCAGGTTGACCTTGTGGGTCCTGCTGGTGCCGCTCATGGGGTCGCCGAGGGTGAGCTCGCGCTGTCCACCGCGTGCCGCTTCCTCCAGGCTCAAGACGAGCTGCGCTTCCTGGTCGCCGCCCCTGCGGGCCCGGCCTCTCGTTCCCCGCCCGGCACCGGGCGCCTGGCGGCCGAGGTTGCCGAGATCGCTGAGATCGACGCGAAAGCCACCCGGGGCGCCTTGCGCGCGGCCGCGCCCGCCCATGGCGCCGCCGAAGAGACTGTCGAAGAAGCTCGAGAAACCGCTCGCGCCTCGGTCGCCACCGCCGCCAGCAAAGTCGAAATGCACGCCTTCCCAGCCGGGCGGTGGCGCGCCGCCGCCCGGTGCTTGCTTGTAGGCGCTGCCGAAGCGATCGTAGGTCTTGCGCTTCTCAGCGTCCTTCAAGACCTCGTAGGCCTCGTTGATCTCCTTGAAGCGATCCTCGGTACCCGCCGCCTGGTTGACGTCTGGGTGGAATTTGCGCGCCAGCTTGCGGTAGGCGCGCTGGATCACCTCTGGCGAGGCTTTTTTATCGACCTCGAGGGTTTTGTAGTAGTCCTTGAACTCCAAGCTGGTCTCCCGTGCTCGTCCGGTTTGAGATCTTCGTCCATTTCCCTCAAATTTCCAAACCGAAACGGGTCAAGAAACCTTCCCACCGCTGTCGGATTCCGCGGCTGGGTCGAGCTGGGGATCGCAGCGCTCGATGACCGCAGGTTCGCAGGCAGCGGCGTGGATTCAGCGTCCGACCCACTGGCGTTGGTCGCCCACGCGGCGGGTGGCGCCGATCGAGTCGAGGTGCTCGAGCAGCGGGATGGCCCATTTGCGGCTGAGGCCGAAATGGTCCTTGAAGGTGCCGACCCCGAACTCGTCCCAGCCGGCCTCGACAATGCCTTGTTGCAGCCGCTCGATGGCGGCCGCGGACAGGATCAAACCTCCGGGCACACTCACCAGCTTGTCTCGATCGAGCAGGTAGCGGACCACACCTGCGACGATCTGTGGCTTGGTGTCGAGGCGTGCCGCCATCTCGGCGGGCGATGGCGGCGTCAATACTTCCGCTTCGATCGCGGCCAGCAAATCGCGGGCGAGCGCCGATTCGTCGCGGTTCAGCTCGACGGTTCGGCCCGGCAGGTTGACCCGGTCACCGTTCACGGTCAAAACACCCTCGGCGCACAGCCAGCGCAGATAGATCTCGGCCATGTCCCGCGCCTTGGGATGCAGCAGGCTGCCAAGAAACTGCGCCTTGGGCATGCCGGGTGCCAGGCGATCTTCGGCCAGGAAACGCCCGAGCAGGTCTTTCCCCCGCGCGATCACTCGGCGCACGATCTCGGGTGCCAGGTAGCGCACGCCGCGGCCCGCATCGACCCGCAGCAAGGTGCCGTCTTCCACCGCCTCGTCGAGCAGCGGCCGCAGCTCGCCGCTGCCGAGCCCCAGACGGTGGGTGAGCTCATCGAGCGCCAGCCCGCGCTCGCCGCTTTCCTCGACCCACAAGAGGCGCGCACTGGTCTCGGCCGCAAGTGCGTCGAGCGCGCCGCGGAGCCGTGGGCCGCGGCGCCGGCGCCAATGCGAGTCGAGCACCACGCCGCCGCCCAAGGTGAGCGCTGGCGAAGGTCGGCGGATGATGAAGCGGTCACCCCGAATCGCCACCACCGGCGTCTCCAGCCGAATCTCCGCCAGGCCACTGTGGCCGGGTTCGAGCACGCCTGCCAGTGGCCGCAGCGTGCCGACCGTCTCACTCGAGAAGAGATGCAGGCGCACGGGGAGCGGGCGCTCGATCGCCTCGGGTGCATCGGCGAGCAGGGTAAAGCGCACGCAGAGGGTCTTGCTCGGCCGGAAGATGCCGGGTTTGGTGAGCTGCGTGCCGCGGCCACAGCCAGCCAGCTCGACGCCGGTCAACTGCAAGGCGGTCCGCTCACCGGCCTGCGCCCGTGACCGACTGCTGCCATGGACCTGCACGCTGCGCACGCGCGCGCCTTGTGACCCACGGCCGGGTGCCAGCACCTCCAGATGTTCGCCAGGGGTGAGGGTGCCGGAAACCAGCGTGCCGGTGATCACCACCCCCAAGCCTTTGAGGTGGAAGGCGCGGTCGATCGGCAGGCGCAGCGGCAAGGCTGCGGGCGCATCGCTGGCCGTCTCGCGCGCCGCAGCCAGCAGGGCATGCTTGAGCGCCTCGATGCCGTCTCCGCTGGTAGACGAAACCGGGTACACCGGCGCGCCGCAAAAGGGCGTGGTCTCGAGCAGCTCCTCGACCTCCAGGCGGGCCAGCTCGGCGAGTTCATCGCCAGCCAGGTCGGTCTTGGTCAAGGCCACCACCGCCCGCGGGATGCCGAGCAGCGCGCAGATCGCGACGTGTTCGCGGGTCTGCGGTTTGACGCCTTCGTCGGCGGCCACCACGAGCAACACCAGGCGGATGCCCCCGAGCCCGGCGAGGGCGTTGTGGAGGAAGCGCTCATGGCCTGGCACGTCGATGAAGCCGAGCTGAAGATCATCTTCCTCGAGGTGGGCGAAGCCCAAGTCGATGGTAATCCCGCGAGCTTTTTCCTGTGCCCAGCGATCACAGTCCGTGCCGGTGAGCGCTTTGAGAAGTGTCGTCTTGCCGTGGTCGATGTGCCCGGCGGTGCCGATGATGGCGCGTTTCGTCATCGCTCGCTGCTTGCCGGCCTCAGCCCAGCACCTCGCGCGCGATGCGGCTGATGGTCTTGCCGTCAGCCGTGGCGCCGAAGCGCGCGATCATCGCTTGCATCAGCGGCCCCATGGCACGCGGACCGGACCAGCCCTGCTCGGCCACCAGCGCCTCGATCGCGGCGCGGATCTCGTCATCGCTCGCCTGGTGCGGCAGGTAGATTTCGAGCACACCGATCTCCGCCTCCTCCTGGTCCGCGAGCTCGTCGCGGCCGCCGGCGCGGAACTGCTGTGCGGATTCGCGCCGTTGCTTGACCAGGCGCTTGGTGATCGCCTGGAAGGCGTTGTCGTCGAGCGCTTCGCCGCGCGCGATCTGTTCGTTCTTGAGCGCCGTGAGCAGCAGCCGGAGGGTGTCGCGACGGACGGTGTCGCGTGCCTTGAGGGCGTCTTTGAGCTCCGTTTGAATGCGGTCGACCGGGTTGGGCATGCCGCCGATTGTAGCGCGATGGCGAGGCTGCTCGCAGCGATCGAACCCGGCATCGGGCGCAGATGCCGGTCGCCATGGATGGGGAGTGCCAGCTATTCCGCTGGCAGCTCCAGAAGGAAGACCGTGCCGTTCGGCTGGTTGTCTTCGACCCGGATGATGGCGTGGTGGTCGGAGATGATGCGGTGGACGATGGCCAGCCCGAGCCCGGTGCCCCGACCCTTGGTGGAGAAGTAAGGCAAGAAAAGCTTATCTTTCGACTCGTGGGCAATGCCGCGACCGGTATCAGCGATCGATAGAAGGACGGTGCCATCGTCGCGCGTTGAGGACACGGTGACCGAGCCTGGGGGCTCGGTGGCCTCGAAGGCATTGTCGAGCAAGTTGATCAGAACGCTCTTGAGCTGATCGGGATCGAAGAGCACCCGCCGCGCCTGGGGGTCGATCGCGCCGCGTATCTCGATTCCCGGCTTGAGCCCGGTGTAAAGACCGAGCGTCTCCTCCACGAGCTGCGTCAGGTCCACCGCGCGCGGCTGCGGGCGCGGCATGCGCGCGTAGCGCGAAAACTCATCGACCATGTTCTTGAGCGTGCCGACCTCTCGCACAATGACCTCGACGCCTTCCTCGAGCACTGCGCCCAGCCCCGGGTCGCCTTGACGATGCTTGCGCAAGAAGCGCTCGGCGGTGAGCCGGATGGGGGTCAGAGGGTTCTTGATCTCGTGTGCGATGCGGCGCGCCACCTCATTCCACGTGGCCATGTTCTGGGCTTGGATCAAGGCGGTGAGGTCTTCGAGCACGATCACTCGGCCGCCCGGCTTGCCGCTTGAATCGGGCAGGGTCGTGACCTTGACATCGAGGGTTTTCCAAACCCCGCCGAGGGTGAGCCGGACCTGGTCGATGGCGGCCGTGCCGCTGGGCTGCGCACGCTCCAGGCGGTCCAGGAGCTTGCTGCGCGCCGGGTCGGACCAGGCCTCGGCCAGCGGCCGGCCGATCACCGCCTCGCCGCGCTGCACCAAGATCTCGAGCGCTGCGCCGTTGCAGGTAAGAATGCGGCCGCTGGCGTCCACCGAGAGGACGCCAGCGGCAACGTTCTGGAGCACGGCACCAAGCAACATCCGCTCTTCGCTGACCAGCCGGTTGGCGTCGACCAGCTCGCGGTTGGAGCGCTCGACCAACTCGCGATTGCGTTTGAGCTCACGAGTCATACTGTTGAAGCCGTCGACCAGCTCGCCCAGCTCGTCATCGACCGGCACATCGACCTGGTGGCTGAGATCGCCTCGCTTGATCAGCCGGGTGCCTGCGGCCAGCGCCTGGATGGGGACTGTCACCCTTCGCGCCAAGCGCGTGCTGATCGAGGTGAAGGCGAGGATGACCAGCAGGGTGATCATCAATAGAATCAGCAGATATGTGGCTCTGAGGCTTTTTTTCTGTACTTCAAGCTGTAGATACTGCTGATACGCTCCAAGCAACTGTGTGCTCTTCTCCGCTTGGTCTGCCGGCAGCACGGTGCCGACCATGACCACGGTGTAGTGCACCGGATCCTCCGGCGATGCTGGTTTGCGCGGCGCGGCACGGGCGGTGAGCAGCAACCGGCCATCGACACGCAGGTCGTCGATGGTGCGCGCCGCAGCGCTGCGGGTCATGGCCTCGCGCAAGAAGTCCTCCGGCCCGCCGCGAAAGCGCGGCTCATTGGTCAGCACACGGCTGTCGGAGGTGGCGTGGATGAAGGCCAGGTCATCGTAGATCGCCACGTAGTCGAGCTGCAACTCGCGGCGCAGTGTCGCGACCCGCTGGCGCAACTGGGGATGTTGGCGCGAATCACCGAGGTCGAGATCGATCACCTGGTCGAGCACAAGCTGGGCATCGCGCGAGGCTGTGCGCTGCATCTCGTCGTCGAGTGCCAGTGCGGTCTCGCGTCCCAGCTCGACCACCTCTTCGATCGGCAGGTTGAACCAGGCCTCCACCGATTCGAGCAGCAGGCGGGTGGCGAACGGGTAGAGGATGAGCACCGGGATCAACGACAAGAACACCGCCGAGGCGACCAGCTTGGTGGTGAACCGCGAGCCGAGGATGCGGTTTCGATAGTCGATGAACAGGCGAAAGAAGTTGCGGACCAGGATGAAGAGGAGTGCCAGGATCAGGATGATGTTGACGTACCAAAGTACGAACAAGATCATCTTGTCATTGAGCGCCTCGACATTGACTCCCAAGCGGCGCTGGACCAGGGCGTAGAACGCCGCAAGCACCACCAGCAACGCGAAAAGCGCGCCGACGATGACCCGGTTGTCACGCAGTCGCTGGTCGAAGCGGGGCGGCTGCTGTCGCGGCGGAGCGGTCATCGCCGCGCGTGCTTACCCTCGAGGCTCGAACAGCTCGCGGGACTCGGCCCAGTCTGTGGTGATGGTGGTGGGAATGAAGAACAGGAAGGTGCCGGTTCCGAGCTCGGCGCGCACCTGAATCTTGAGCCGGCGGTCCCGCAGGTCGGAGGGCAGGGTGCCGAGGTCGAAGGCGCTGAGCGCGTCCACTTGGGTGAGAGCTCGGCGCAGCGAGGCCTTGTCGCGAACAACGCGGCTCTCGATCAAGTCGCCATCCTGTTTATAGTTGATGAGGTATTCACGGGTAATGGCGTTGTACATCGCCATGATCTGCAAGGTGGAGGCCGAGACCGTGGAATCGAACCAGCTCTTGCGTGGGCGCACCAGGCGGACCCGATAGTCGAAGCCGGTGGGCAGGCCACTGTCGACCCTTCGCGCCATGTCCTCGTCATAGGCGCCGCGCAGCACGAAGGACACCAGCACGCGATCATCGATCACGCGCGTGTCGAGGCCGACGATCGAGGGCCGAACCTCGGCGCGGTAGCCACCACGCGAGGCCAGCCCGAAGACCAGAGCCACGGTGAGCAACACATGCGCAGCGAAGAGGAGGGGAGACCTCACAGCAGGGAAGTGTAGCAGGAAGTGGAGGCGACAGGGTCAAGCGCTTCGCCGTACGCCGCGCACGGCTTGGAGCCTGTTGCAAATAGACGGATGGTGGATCACGGAGCGCCCCGCGGGGGGGCTCTAAAGGCGCGTTCGAAGGCGAATGTCCGTAGGTATTTGTCGAGAACGTAACGCAGCGAGAGCCTCGCGCCGCCCACGAGGCGCCGTGCGGGCGATGCGCAACAGGCTCCTAGCTCGGGTGGCGCCGTTGCACCTGCTTGATCGCCTCCCGGGCCTCGCGATCAAGCTCCCGGCGGCGCTCGGTCTCGCGTTTGTCATAAAGTTTCTTGCCGCGAACAATAGCGATCTCGACCTTGATCCATGGCCCCTTGAGATAGAGGCGCAGGGGCACCGCAGTCACCCCCTTGGTCTCGAGCTGTCCGATCAGCCGGTCGGCTTGGCGCCGTCTCAACAGCAGTTTGCGCGGGCGCTCCGGATCGTGGTTCTCCCGGTTGCCATGGGTGTAGGGCGCCACGTGGACACCGACCAAGAAGGGCTCGCCGCGGCGCAGCTCGACATGGCCGTCGACCACCTGCACCTTGCCCGTGCGCGCTGCCTTGGCCTCGGTGCCGGTCAGCACCAAGCCGGCCTCGACCTTCTCGAGCACGTGGTACTCGTGGCGTGCGCGGCGGTTGGCCGCCAGCAAGAGGCCATCGGATTGGCGTTTCGTGGGCAAGACGACGCAGCTCAGCCTTCGACGGCCTGGCTGCGGCGCTGCCTGCCGCCAGTGCCGCGGATGCGATCCAGCGCCCGTTGGCCACCGAAGCGGCCGACAATGCGGTCGTCGTACTCATCGGAGATGTTGGCCACCGCGCCGATAGCCGACAGCAGGTTTTTGCGGTCGAGATGGTGGCCGAGCAGTTGGTAGGAGAAAAAGACGTCGTCGCCGATCAGCGAGAAGGCCCCGATCGGCAGCGTGTGGTTGGCCTGGAGCAGGGCGACCAGCAGCTCCTCGTCGGGGTGGACGCCTTGGACGCAGTAGGCCACCAACTGCACCAAGACCTCCTGCGGACCGTAGGTCTCGACCCCGATCTCCAAAACAGTGCTGCCGTACTGTACGTAGAAGTGCCCGTCGGTTTCCTCGCGAGCGACCTCTTCGAACAGCTCGGAGAGATACCCGCGGACCTGCTGGTAAACGGCGCGGTGGTGGTCGTGTTCGAAGTGCATAAGCCTCGCGCTCCCAAGATGACCCGGCGCGGTCGGTGGCTCTTCGAAAGGCTCCGGGAGCGTTTGACAGCCGGACGGGGTTCGACGTATGTTGGCCGCAGGGCCGCAATCGACGTCGGGATGCGATCATCCGGATCGCCCGCGTAGCCTACGATAACCGTTGGTCGAAAAGAACCATCAATCCATGATCACGCAGGATGCCCAACCGTCGGGCGAGGCTCGCCCACGGCTGGGGCGGTCGCGAGGCGCCTGGGGTACCTGCATTCACCCGAGAGGACAAGAACGCATGCGAGGGCAATCGAACAAGGTAAGGCGCGTGCTGGTTTGGGGGGTGATGGCGGCCCTGCTGGGTACACCGTCCTTCGCGGCTGGTTTTAGCATTTTCGAGCAGGGGGCAAAGGCCATGGGCCTGGCGGGCGCCTTCACCGGCCAGGCAGATGATCCGTCGGCGCTGTTTCACAACGTCGGTGGCCTGGCGTTCTTGGACAAGCAGGCGTTTCAAGTCGGTGTGACCTTGATCAATGTTTCCGAATCCGACTTTCAGGGTGTGGAACCCTTTCCCGGGGTCGGAGTTACCGAGTCGGTCGACACGTCGATCTTCACGCCGGCGCATTTTTATTGGGTGCGCCCGATCAAGGACCGCATCAACTTCGGCCTGTCCTTCAACAGCCCCTTTGGCCTGGCGGTCGAGTGGGACAATCCCGAGACCTTCAGCGGGCGCTTCATCAGCACCGACGCCGAGTTGGTGACCTTCGATATTTCGGCAAACCTAGGTTTCCAACTCACAGATAACTTCGGAATAGGCATTGGTGTCATCGGACGATCTTCGAAGGTTGGGCTGGAGCGCTTCGCGCCCTCGGTCAACCCCTTCAACCAGACCGTGTTCAACGCCGCCTTCGTCGACCTCGAAAGCGATCTCGACTTCGGCGTCGGCTTCCAGATCGGCATCCTGCACAAAGTCGGCACAGCATTCTCCTGGGGGCTTTCGTACAGGAGCACGATCGATATCGATTACAGTGGCGACGGCCGCTTGACGCAGATCTCGTCCGGCAACCCACAGCTCGATGCCGTGGTCGCTTCCCGTCTGCCCTTCGACACCCGGCTTCCGATCGAGACCTCGATCGAGTTTCCGGACTCGGCCAATCTCGGGATCTCGGTCGGCCTGACCCAGAACACGCGGCTGAATGCCGACATCATCTGGACCGGCTGGAGCTCGTTCGACCAGATCGATCTGCGTTTCCTCACCGCGCCCGAGCTTTCGACGGTGATTCGCGAGGATTGGGAAGACGTCTACAGCTACCGCTTGGGCCTCGCCTACCGCTCCACGAAGGGACGCGACTGGCGCTTCGGCTACTTGCGCGACGAGACACCGCAGCCCGACGCATCGGTGGGTCCGTTGCTGCCGGATGCCAACCGCAGCGGCTTCACCTTCGGGGTCGGTCTCAAGCATTGGGATCTCTCTCTCATGTACCTGCTGTTCGACCAGCGCACCTCGCGCACCAACGACGACGGCTTCTTCGGCACCTACGATACCGAGGCGGTGCTACTCGGCGGCACCTACAGCTTCTGATCTCGCCCGCAACGCGTTTCGAACGGAGGAAGATAACCATGCGTTCCATCATCCATGTCTCTCTCGTCGCGATGTTCGCAGCCGCGCTCGCTGTGCTTCCCGCCGCTGCCCAGCCGGGTGGCGCCGATTTTTCGCGCTTCGTCTCGGTTGGCGACAGCCTGACGGCCGGCTTCATCAGTGGCGGTCTGATCGCCGACGTGCAGGAAAATAGCTACCCATCCTTGATCTTCCAGCAGGCCACCGGTGCGCCGGCATCGGCCTTCGAGCAGCCCTTGGTGTCGCCGCCGGGCATTCCGGCACTGCTGCAGCTCCGCAGTCTGAGCCCGCTGGTGATCGCGTCGGCGAGCGGCATGGGCCTGCCCTTGAACCTGACCTTGGCGCGTCCCTACAGCAACCTTGCGGTGCCCGGCGCCGAGGTCGCAGACGCCCTGCGGACGGTGACCGACAACGGCGGTCTTCACGATCTAATCCTACGCGGCCTGGGCACCCAGGTGCAGCAGGCGCTGGTGCAGCAGCCGACCTTCGTCACCGTCTGGCTGGGCAACAACGATGCGCTGGCCGCGGCTACCAGCGGGGTGGTGATCGAAGGCGTGACGCTGACCCCGGCCGCCGAGTTCGAGGCCGACTACCGGGCCGTGGTCGGTGCCCTCGCCCAAAGCGGTGCCGGTCTCGCGCTGGCGAACATCCCCGAGGTCACCGCCATTCCGTTCGTCACTGCCTTGCCGCCGGTCTTGATCAACCCAGCGACCAACCAGCCGGTGCTGGTCGGGGGCGCGCCGGTGCCGCTGCTCGGTCCCGACGGCCCGCTGCGCCCCGGCCAGGACTTTCTGCTGCTCACCGCCACCCAGGAGTTGGCGGTCGGCAATGGCATCCCGTTGGCGCTCGGTGGCAGCGGCCTGCCGCTGTCGAGCCAGGTGGTGCTGTCGGCCGACGAGGCAGCGGCGATCAACGCGCGGGTGGCCGACTACAACCGGGTCATCCGTAGCGTGGCGAATGAGGTCGGGGCCGCGCTGGTCGATATGAACGCGATCTTCGCGGAGATCGCACGCTCGGGCGTGCTGGTCGGCGGTATCGACTTCGGAACCGACTTCTTGACCGGTGGGCTTTTCAGCTTCGACGGTGTGCACGCCACACCACTCGGCTACGCGGTGGTCGCAAACGCTTTTATCGATGCCATCAATGCAAAATTCGGCAACAGCATCGCGCAGGTCGGCCTCAGCCCCTTCGTCTTCGGTCCGCTGGCCAGCCGTGGCACGGGCATTGCGGATGCCAGCGTCGCGGGCATGAAGCTCACGCGCGCTGCCGAGGACCAACTGCGCTTCGCGCTCGGTGTGCCCAAGCGCCGTGCCCTGCGGGCCATCATGCGCCAGCAAGGGATGGTCGACGTCGCGCCGCGCGGCGACAACAGCGGCGGTGGTGACCGGCCTGGCGATGACCCGCCGCAGCGCTGCCCGCTGCCGCCCGGGCATCCCAAGTTCTGCGATGTGTGCGGGCCTTGCGCAGCGGGTGAGGGTGATTGCGACCTCAAGCCCAACCAATGCCGCGCCGGCTTGGTCTGCGTACAAGACATCGGAGCCGACTACGGCTTCCATCACAAGATCGACGTCTGCCAGACGCCCTGACAGCGCGCTCCGTCCCGCTCCAAAGCGGCGGCACCGAGAGAGGCCCACCAAGTCGCCCCCCGACGGGCGGCGGTGGGTCTCTCGCTGTTTGGGCCCAGCTCGCGCCGAGGCCTCGCCGACGGTGATTCGCTTCCGGGCGTCGCCACACAGCGCTCGACCCGCACCGCTCTCAGCGGGCGATTCGTCCCTGGCACTGGCATTTTTCCGCCCGGCAGGTCAGACTGTGCGGGCGATTCTGCTCGCATGGATCTGATGCCTGGTCTGGGAGACGGTGAGCCTCGGTCGGCGGTGCCGTGGGCTTTGCCGCCGTTGCTTGCGAAACGTCGTCCGAGGAAATGTCGTCATGGAAAGCACATCGACCGGTCATTGGCGAGGTTGGAGCTGGTGGACTGGCCGCTTGCTGGCACCGGGCATCCTGGTCTTGGCGCTTGGGGCGCCGTGGAGCGCGGCATCCTCCGCCGCGGCATTTCTGGGTGAGCAGGCGGATGAAGGGGTGTCGGTGCTGGGCTTTGCGCCCATCGCCGAGGTCGACCACGGGGTTGAGATCGGGGTGCTCGCGCTGCCCATGCGGCCGGTACGCGGCGAGCAGGCGTGGCTCGCGGTGGTGGTGGAGATCGACGGCCCCAGCCTGCTGCGAGGCGATGAGTCCGAGCATGCCGTTGAGGCCGAGCTGGTCGTCCAGGCCTTCGACGCGCACGATGCGGTGGTCGATACCACGGTCGAGTCGCTGCGTTTTGCCCGCGGGGAGGCCAGCAACCGCCTGCGGGCGACCGGCGCCAAGGTGCTCACAGGCATCATGCTCGGTGCCGGCAGCTACCGCGTACGCGCCCTGGTGCGCAATCCCGCAACCGACCGCAAGGGCAGCGCCGAAACGGTGATCGCGCTGCCCAGCGCGGCGCCCGTGCTGCTGCCGCCGATGGTTCCAGAGCAGGCCGAGCCGTGGATCGTGGTGCACGGCCGCCGGCCGGAGTACGGCGGTGCCGTACCGTCACGCCCCTTCTTCGTGCGCGACCGAACCTTCGTGCCGGCGGTCGCGCCGCAAGCGCAGGCGGGCGCTACCGTGCCGCTGGTGCTGATGGGCTACGGTCTGGCCGGTGCTGAGGATGAGCTCGATGCCGAGCTCATCGGCCCTGACGGTGCCGCGATCGATGGTGTGCGCTTGGTGCTCTCACCCGCCCAGGTCGCGCGCGACGGCATCGACCGCATTCTTGCCGCGCTGCCGCTTCCCGCGTCGCTTCCCGCAGGGGACTACACCCTGCGCCTGACCGCCTTCGACGATGCACCCGATGGTGGCGCCTCGAGCGAATCGGTCTTTCACCTGGGCACCTCGGCGGGCCATGCCCTGCTCAGTGTCAACATGCCGCGTCTCCCGGCGGGTGCCAGCGCCGCCGCATCGCTCGACGCTGCGCAGGAAGCCGTGGGCCCCAAGATCGCGGTCAAAGAGATCGCTGCCCGCTATCGGGCGCTGCTGACACGGCTCGGGGCGGCCGATCGCGACGAATTGGTCGGCGAGCTGGCGGCGCTCGAGCTGGCCGGCGCCCGCGGGGATCGCGAGAACGGCGTGGGTCGGGTTGAGAACGCAGAGATGCCGGTGCTGTGGGCGATCGCCGATGGCGATCCCGAAGCCCTGGTTCCGGTGCTCAAGCTGCATCACGACCTGGCCATCGAGCATCGCCGGCAGCGTCACGCCTACCTCATGCGCAATGCCATCGATACGTTGCTGGCGGTTGCCGAGCGCTACGCCCCGGCGGGCGGCGCGATCGGCAAGCGCATCGTGGTGGCGCGTGTGCTCTCCAGCCTGGCCGGCCATTTCCAGGTATCCGGTGGCGGCTTCGACCGGATGTTGTTCGAGGAGGCGCTGCGCTACGACCCGGTGCACGCCTCGGCGTTGCTCGGCCTGGCTGCTTCTCCCGAGAAACGGGGCGGCCCCTACACTGAGGCTGTGTACTACCTCGAGCGCCTGGTTCGCGCCCACGCCAACAACCGTGAGGGCCGGCTGCGTCTGGCGATCAACCTCTTGCGCGCCGGAACTGCGCTCGAGGTGACCCGCGCCACCTTGCGGGCCGAGCGCCACCTCGAGCGCCTGGTGCGGGGACCCGAGGCAGATTGGATCTATGTGCTGGCGGTGCAGGAGCTGGCGCGCCTGCTGCGCGACGAGGGTGACCTGAACGCGGCATTGATCTTGCTCGAAACCGCGGCCAGACGTGCGCCCGAGAATCAGAAACTCAAGATCGAATATGCCTATTATCTCGATCGGGATGGAAAATCGACCGAGGCACAGCGGGTGCTGCTGGCACTCGAAGCCGACCGCACCGGCTTGGCACCAGCCCGAGGTCGTTACAACCAATGGCCGCGCCAGGCATTGGCGATCGATCGCCGGCTACTCGACGCCGGGGTCGAGCAGCGACGTACGCTGCTGGTCCAGCTCGCCCAGGCCACGCCGGCGGGAAAGGGGCGGCGATGATCCCGATCGTCTCGTTGCTGGTGCTGGGTTTTTTCCCGCAACCGCTTCAGGCCCAGGATCTGCGGGCCATGTTCTTCCAGCCCTCGACCCTCGATCCGGTCTCCGGCGAGGTGGCCGTGGATGTCGACGTGCAAGCGCCCGAACCGGTGACCGTCGATCTGTTCGTCGACGGTGTGCGGATCGGCTCTCGCTCGGTGGCGCCGTATCAATGGATGGTGGATGTCGGCCGGGAGAACGTCGAGCATCACTTCAAGGCGGTGGCGGTGGGCCGCTCCGGGGTCACCAAGATCACCGCGATCTCCACCCCGGCGATTCCCATCGATGCGTCGATGGATGTCAACCTACAGCAGCTCTATATCACAGCCATGAAAAATGGCGAAAGAGCTTTAGATCTTGTCGAGGACGAGTTTCGTATCTTGGACAGCGGCAGTCCACAGCACATTGTCACCTTCGCCCGTGGCGAGGTTCCGATCACCGCCATTCTGCTGCTCGACGCCAGCGAGAGCATGCGCGGGTCGCGCTTTGAGGCAGCGCTTTCTGGCAGTGTGGCCTTCGCCCGCGGCATGCGGGAGCTGGACGAGGCCAAGCTGGTGCTGTTTTCCGACCAGGTGCTCGAAGCGACCCCGTTCACCCACGACCCGGCGGCCTTGATCGCTGCTTTGGGCGGTGTCGAGGCGGCGGGCAACACGGCGGTCAACGATCACCTCTACCTGGGCCTCAAGCTGCTCGAAGCCCGGCAGGGCCGGCGGGTCGCGGTGCTTTTTACCGATGGTGCGGACCTGCACAGCGTGCTGCCCATGCGCGATGTGCTGTGGGCCACGCGCCGCTCACAGGCATTGATCTACTGGATCCGGCTACAGGAGACCGAGGCTGCGCCGCGCTTTTCCACCGCCTGGCGCGACTCGGATGCCAATGCCGCGGAGGTCGCGGCGCTCGAGCAGGCGGTGCGCGAAAGCGGCGGGCGCGTGGCCACCATCAGTGCGGCATCGGAGATCGAACGGGCATTCCGCGGCATCATGGAAGAGCTGCGGGAGCAGTACGTGATCGGTTACTACCCGTCGCTCGAGAACAACGATGGGCGCTGGCACCATGTCGAGGTTCGGATCGATCGCCGTGGCGTCAAGGTGCGCACTCGCGGCGGCTATATTGACGACTAGCATTCACCGACCAGGATTCGACCGGCGAGGCACGCGCGGAGCAGTCTGCGCGGGGGCTGTAAAGGCGCGTTCGAAGGCGAATGCCCGTAGATAGTGATCGAGAACGTAACGCAGCGAGAGCCTCGCGCCGCCCACGAGGCGCCGTGCGGGCGATGCGCAACAGGCTCCTAGCAAGCGCGCTGCGGAAGAGTTCCGTGGACCAAGCGAGCCTTCTCGGCCGAATCTTGGTTGAGAATCCGCGACGAGTCTCGAAGCGCCTCTGGGCCCTTGCCGCGATTCGGCACAAAAA
>Ga0114931_10004248_pt1 | contig 17908 bp, 19 predicted proteins | sample 2SBtaG_FD_89579 | JGI IMG/M metagenome (GOLD analysis project Ga0114931, IMG submission 89579) | Deep subsurface microbial communities from Kolumbo volcano to uncover new lineages of life (NeLLi) - 2SBTROV14_V59a metaG | ecosystem: Environmental > Aquatic > Marine > Volcanic | place: Kolumbo...
AGGAAGACGCCCTTGGCGTAGTCCTCGCAGTCGGTGTTCTCGCAGTACCCGACGCCTCGTTTCATGCTCGCCATGGCTCGACGCCTCCTGGGCCGTTCGAGTCCGGGGGTCCCGCCACGGCCAGGGTGGGGGGTCGGCCTCGTGAATCCACTATGGAAGAAGGCAAGCTCCGTGCCAGCCCTTGGGCACGGAGTCCGATCGTTCCCATCCGCGCGGGTTTGCACCTCGGGATTGCCACGAAGCTGCCCGCCGGTGGCCCCCCGGCCGGGCAGCCCACAACGCACTCCGAGACCCGCGATTGTGAATCAATCTACCCTCACCCCGTGGCGCCGTCGTCACCTGTGCAGGTTCCTTCGCAGCATCGCCCCCTGGGGCCGCGCGCCAGAAATCCTGCCCAGGGGGTAAGGTCGAAACCGTCCGAAGACACCGCCCGAAAGCTGAAAATCGCAACGGCAACCAAGGCTTACGGGACCTGCCCGTTATACTGCCGGTGGCCCACCACTGTCAACTGCGATCTCGATTCCGCCCTTCCTTCAAGGCCTTACGGAGGAGCCGCCGGCTGCGCCGCAGGAAGATGCCGTAGACGATCAGGCTCCCGAGGACGATCGCGTAGCTGGCGATCACATAGCTCACGCGGAGTCCTCCAGGGCGTTCTCGTGGTCGATCCGGTCCCGGCGGACGCGGAGCCCCTCGATCTCGAGCCTGAGCGCCAGCAGGTAGAGGAAGGCCACCAGCATCGCGAGCATCCCCGCCAGGAAGGGCAACGCGATGCCGACTCCGAGGCTGGCGCGTTGGAGGTTCTCCGGATGCTGGGCGCGCCCGCCGAACAGATCGATGGCGAAGTAGTTGAGCGGAATCAGCAGCACACCGGCGATCCCGTAGACGGCCGCGAAGCGGGCCGCGCGGGGGCCGGGCTCGGAGAAGCTTCGCAGCAGCCCGTAGGCCAGGTACGTGACCCACAGAAGCGCCGTCACCACCAGGCGCGGATCCCAGACCCAGGGCTTTCCCCAGGCCGCCTTCGCCCAGATCGGGCCCGTCACGATGTTGAGGGTGCAGAACAGCAGGCCCACCTCGGCGGAAGCCACGGCGAGCCGATCCCACTGCTCGTCGTTGCGCCAGAGGTAGAGCGCGCCCCCCACGGCGGTCAGCAGGAATCCGAGGTAGGCCGCAAAGGCGGCCGGCGCGTGCACGAACAGGATCTTGTAGAGCACGCCCTGAACCACGTCCGCCGGTGCCCGCACGATCACGAAGCCGGCCACGGCCGTCAGCAGGAGCAGGAGGGCTCCGGCAGGGCCTTGTGCGGCTCGCGCCATGCGTTCCAGCGAGGTGTCGGCTCGATCATTCATCCAGGACGTACTCGAAGAGAAGAAAGGAAGCTATCAGAAACACGCCGTCGTACACGACGAGAAGCTGGAGCGCCCCCGTGCCGGCCCGGCCTTCGCCCAGCAGGCCGGCCGTCGCCTGGACCGCTCCGACCAGGAGCGGCACGAGCAGGGGGAAGAGCAGCAGCGGAAGCATGACCTCATGGTACCGGGTTCGCACCGAGATTCCGGCGAACAGGGTCCCGGCGGCGGTGAGGCCCAGGGCCCCGAGCAGCGCGACCCCGAGGAAGGGCCCCGCCACCGATAGCAGGTCCACGTCGAACAGGATCGCGAAGAACAGGGCCGTGGTGACCTGGGCCAGGGCCAGCAGGAGCAAGTTGGCCGCCGCCTTTCCCAGGAAGATCCAGCCGCGGTCGACCGGGGCCAGGGCCAGGCCCGCCAGGGCATCGTTCTCCAGCTCGAGCGCGAAGGCGCGGTTCATGCCGAGCACCGCTGCAAAGACGTAGGCAACCCACAGCAGGCCGGGCGCCGTGGCGGAGTTCCCGGCAAGGCTTCCGCTCGGCTGGGAGAAGCGCAACACCACCACGGTGAGCAGCGCAAAGACCAGCATGGCGGGAAGCCGGTCGCGACTGCGCCACTCCGACAGCAGGTCCTTCCACAGGACGGCGCGCAGGGCGTTCACGAGGACGGCCCCCGACTGGTGCGCAGGACGTTCACGAGGATGGCCGCCGAACGGCGCATGGGGCGTTCACGAGGACGGTCCGAGCGCCGACCGCAGGGTCTGCTCGAAGGCGTTCGCTTCGGCATCGCCACGGGCCATGTCGACCGCCAGCGTCCCGCGCCGCAGGACGACCACGCGTTCGGCGAAGGCCGCGGCGCGGCCCAGGCCGTGGGTCACGAGGACCACGGTCCGACCGCCGGCGTGGAGAGCCGCCAGGCGCGCTGCCAGTGCGTCGGCCGCCTCCGGGTCGAGGCCCGTGAACGGCTCGTCCAGCAGGACCAGCGGTGGCTCGTGGACCAGCGCCCGAGCGATCGCGACGCGTTGAGCCATTCCCCGCGAGAATCCGCCCACGCGGCGATCGCCGAGGCCCCCGAGGTCGTGCGCCTCGAGCAGGCGCGCGGCTCGGGCTCGGGGGTCGGCCACGCCATGGAGGCGCGCCGCGAAGACCAGGTTCTCCCGCGCCGTCAGGGCCGGATACAGGAGCGTCGCGTGGCCGAGGTAGCCGACGCCCGCTCGCCGACGGCGCCGATCCGGGTCGTGGGGGCCGACCTCGAGGCGACCGGCCGAGGGGCGCGCCAGGCCGGCCAGCAGGCGCAGCAGCGTGGTCTTGCCGGCGCCGTTCGGACCCACCACGGCCAGGGAGGTGCCGGCCCGGACCGAGAGATCGAGCGGCCGAAGGGCCGAGATCGGGCCGAAGCGCTTCTCGAGCCCCGCGGCCTCGATGGCCCAGGCACTCACGCGGTCCGAGCCGCGAGGGCGCTGCCGCAGCGTGCGCAGAATCGGTCGCCGGGCCTCGCCTCGGCGCCACAGCTCGGACAACCGGCGGGGCCTTCGGGCTCGGCGCTTTGCGCTTCGCCCACGGCGCTCTCCTGCTCGCGCTCGCGGGCGAGCAGCGCGACGGCCCTCCCTCGAAGCTCGGCGCGCAGACTCTGCCAGCCCTCCTCGTCGAGCTTGCCGGTCTCGTAGTCGTGATCCAGATCGTGGATCGACTCGTAGAGTTGCTCGCGCTCGATGCGCGTCTCGGGCGCCGTGTCCTCCTGACTCGGAAGGATCTCCTCGTCGCTGCGAGCGAGTGGCGCCAGCAGGAAGGCCACGGAGCCCAGCCCGAGCGCCAGCGCTGCGGCCAGGGCCGGTCGCGTCGAACGGCTGCGAGGCGGGAGGGCCCGCAGCGAGAAGTGCAGCGGCTCGTCGGGCTCCACCTCGAACGCCTCGAAGAGGAGGTAGGTCCGATCCGCGTCGCGCACGGGGCGTCGGCGGTGCAGACGATCGGTCTCGACCGCCACGCCGGTATCCGCCACGAAGACCCGGAGCAGGGGAAGCCGCCGGTCGAATCGGCGCTCGAAGCGGACGCCCTCGGGCCCCGAACGGAGCGTGAAGGCGAGCCCGAAGCCGTGGCGGCCGGGGCTCACGGGCCCGACGATGCCGACGCCCTGTTCGGTGCGGACCAGCCCGAGCCCGTTGGCGTCGGTCGAGAAGCGGATGTCCTCGGCGCCTTCGGGCAAGGGCAGGTTCAGCAGCAGCTCGCCGGGCGCGGCCTGAAGGATGGCGTCGCCCTCGACCTCCAGCTGGTGCTGTTCCTGGGCCTGCAGGGTCGCGTCGTCGACCTCGAGCACCATCTGGCTCTCGAGGAGCTCCAAGGAGCCCGGCTCGGCCCGCGTCTCCGGCACGCGCACGGAGAGGCGCGCCAGGAAGTCCGGCCCGGGATCCGGCGCCTCGAAGGACTCGAAGCGCAGCCCCATCTCCTCGACGGGTTCGCCGGCCTCCATCCCCGCGACCGCCTCGAGCGGCCCGCCTTCGGGGCCGAACACCCGGATCCGTCCGGCCGGAGTGGGAAAGCGCTTGGTCAGCGTGTGGGAGCCCACCGCCAGGGGGACGGAGTACTGGAAGGAGATGTCCTGCTCTCCCGGATAGATCGGGCCCCAGAACCGGAAGTCGCGTCCGGCGCGCGCGACGCCTTCCGGCACCACCCCGAGCGGCATGGCGAAGCCCTGCGCGCCGGGCAGCAGCTCGGCGTGGAGCGGCGCGCGCCGGCTCGAACGCAGCTCGGGCGAAACGTGGAAGACCCGGTTCCCGTCGTTTCGAAGCCGGTGCACCTCCGCCACGTCGAGGCCGCCCTGGCCGATCGAGACCCGCACACTCGATTGGACGAGGTGCACGGCGGAGGGGTCGTCCGTCGGCTCCGAGACCCGGATCTCGATGCTGCGCTCGGTCTCGCCCGCTGCGAACACCACGCGATCGCCGGGAAACGGCAGGCCGGCGTGACGCGCGCCGACCAGGTAGACCACGCCGGGGTCGTTCGAGATGCCTTGGAAGGCGAACGCCCCCGTCGCATCGCTCTCGGTGCGGCGCGAGCCCGGTCGGCCGTTCGGACCGAGGGCGTAGAGTACGACGTCGACTCCCGGCACCGCTTGGGACCCTTCGGCGTGGACCACGCGGCCTCGCAGCAGCGCCGGACCGCTCGGCACGTCGGCCAGGGGCCCGGCCGCCGAGCCCTCCTGGCCGGTGGCCGGGAGCGCCAGGCCGAGCGTCGCCGCCAGCACGGCGCCGAGCCGCCTCGCTGTGGTCCCGCTCATGCCTCGCGTTCCGAAGCTCCGTTGGGCGTCGGATGGGGCCACATCACGGCCACGGTTCCGAGGACGAAGGTGAACCCGCCGAGCCAGATCCAGTTGACCAGCGGGTTTCGGTAGAGCTTCAAGGTCGCGGAGCCGTCCGCCTCCACCGCCGTCAGGATCACGTAGACGTCTTCGCCCAGGGTCGAGTGGATCGACGGGATGGAGGCCGGCTGCTGCTCGAGCCAGTACATGCGGCGCTCGGGCGTCATGATCTTCACGGGCTGGCCGTCGCGAAACAGCGCGAGCCGGGCCACGGCGCCTCCATAGTGCTGGTTCGGGATCGGCCGCGCCGTCAGGTACTCGAGCCGGTAGTCGGACAGGGTCATGGCCTCGCCGGGACGGATGCTCTCGAGCTTCTCCTGGTTGAAGGCGGCTCCGGCCAGACCGACGAAGATTAACACCACGCCCAGGTGCACGATGTAGCCGCCGTAGCGGCGCTGGTTGCGCCGCAAGAGGGTACCGAAGGCTTCGAAGACTCCCTCACCGGCGCGGGTCGTGCGCGCGTGGATCGCGCGGACGTATTCCTGGAGCACGGTCGTGACCACGAACACGGCCAGGCTCCAGACCACGATCGGCAGCGCGCCGCCGCCGGTTCCGACGGCGACGATCAGGACCCCGGCCGCTCCGAGGCCGGCCGCGGCGGGCAGCCAGAACTGGCGGCGGATGCTGGCCCAGGTGGCGCGGCGCCAGGCGATCAGCGGCCCCACGCCCGTCAGGAACAGCAGCATCAGGCCGAACGGCGCGCTCACGGCGTTGAAGAAGGCCGGCCCGACCGTGATCTTGCGGTCGATCAGGGCCTCGGAGAAGACCGGGAACATCGTGCCCCAGAAGACCACCACCAGGATCACCATGAAGAGCCAGTTGTTCACCAGGAATCCGCCCTCGCGCGAGAGGGCCGATTCGAGCTTTCGCGAGCTGCGCAACGGACTGTCCGGGGGGCGTCGCCGCCAGAGCAGCAGCCCGAAGAAGGCAATGGCGACCGTCACCACGTAGGCGAGGAAGATGAACCCGAACCAGCCGGAGTTCGTGAAGGAGTGGACCGAGGACACGACGCCGCTGCGGGTCAGGAAGGTGCCGAACAGGCACAACGAGTAGGTCAGCCCCAGCAGCACGAGGTTCCAGGTCTTCAGCATGTTTCGCTTTTCCTGGATCATCACCGAGTGCAGGTAGGCCGTCGCCGGCAGCCAGGGCATGAAGGATGCGTTCTCCACCGGATCCCAGGCCCAGTAGCCGCCCCAGCCCAGCACCTCGTAGGCCCAGCGTCCGCCCAGCAGAATCCCGATGGAGAGGAAGATCCAGGGAAACAGGGTCCAGCGTCGGGTCGTGCGCAGCCAGGCGCTGCCGAGGTCGCCGGTCGCGAGGGCGGCAAAGCCGAAGGCGAACGGAACCGAGAAGCCGACGAAGCCCGTGTAGAGCATCAGCGGATGGATCATCATCACGGGGTGTTGGAGCAGCGGGTTCAGGCCGTTTCCGTCGGACTGCAAGAAGCCGGGCGGCACGCGGTCGAACGGGTTGGTGACGAAGTTCAGCAGCACCAGGAAGAAGATCGCGTTGCCGGAGAGCACGGCGATGACCCAGGGCACGAGGCGCCGGCTGGATCGGCGGTGCACGGCCACCGCCGCGGCTCCGTAGGCCGTCAGCATCCAGACCCATAGGAGCAGCGAGCCCGCCTGGCCACCCCAGAGAGCGGCCAGGCGATAGTGGAGCGGCATGCTGCGCGCCGAATGGGCGGCGACGTACTCGAGACGGAAGTCGAAGTGCGCGAGTGCCCAGAACAGGGCGACCATCGACAGGCTGACGAGGCCGAACAGCAGCGCGCTCGAGCGGCGCGCCACCCGCGCGGCCCCGGCGTGGCCGCGGACCCCGGCGACGACGCCGGCCGCCAGGCCCGCGACGGCGACGACCAGGGCGAGGCGGAGCGCGTAGAGACCGAGATCGGGCAAGGGTCAGAGGGACGCTGCGCGCGCGGCGGCGTTCGGGTCGGCCTGGAACTTCGACGGACACTTGGCGAGCACCAGATCCGCCACGAAGGCCTGCTGCGAGGGATCCATGTGTCCCTCGACCACGACTTCGGCGCCGTCCTTGAACAGATCCGGCACCTCGAGGGAGCGGAAGATCACCGGCAGGGTCTCGCCCGCTGGGCCGCCCGCGTGCGGCGGATCCGCCTGGACGAGGAAGCGGACCTGCTGGCCGGCGACGTCGCGCTGGATCGTCCCGTCGGCCACGTAGCCGTGGACGCGGGCCAGTTTCGCGGGCATCCCGGCCGAGCGGAACTCGTCGAGGCTCGCGTAGTACTGGAAGGACGCCAGCCCGCCGAGGTTTGCGGCGGCGTACCAACCGACGAGGAGCGCGATCACCGTCGCGCCCAGGATCACCTGGGTTCCCTTGGACATTCGGGCCTTTCCGGGCGTCGAACGGAACGGAGGGTAGTCGGTCCGCCCCTCAGCGTCAAACCGCGAGGGCCCATAAATCTCCAGGATTCCGCACACTTGCGCCGAAAGATCCACTCGGCTACTCCGCGCCCATGGCCCTCGTCTTCGCGCGGCGCCTCGAGCGCATCGAACCGTTCCTCGCCATGGAGGTGATGGAGCGGGCCTTCGCCCTGGAGCGCGAGGGCGCGGACGTGCTGCACCTCGAGATCGGCGAGCCCGACTTCCCGGCGCCGCCCGCCGTGCACGAGGCCTGCACCCGCGCGCTGCGGGCCGGCGAGACCCACTACACGGACAGCCGCGGCCTCTCCGAGCTTCGCGCTGCGATCGCCCGCGACAAAGGGGCGCGCGCCGGTGTCGAGATCGACCCCGGGCGGGTGATCGTCACCAGCGGAACGTCGCCGGCGATGCTGCTGGTGTTCTCGCTGCTGGTGGATCTGGGCGACGAGGTGGTGATCGGGACGCCCCATTACCCCTGCTATCCGAACTTCGTGCGGTTCTGCGGGGGCCGCCCGGTGTTCGTGCCGACCTCCGCCGAGCAGGGCTATCGCCTCGACCCAGAGGCGGTGCGTGCCGCCCTGTCGCCCCGCACACGCGCCATCGTCACCAGCTCGCCAGCGAACCCGACCGGGGCGATCCAGTCCGCCGAGGTGATCCACGCTCTCGCGGCGCTCGGTCCGCCGCTCGTCTCCGACGAGATCTACGACGGGCTCGTCTACGACGGCGCGCGCGTGACCTCGGCGCTCGCAGCCAGCGAAGAGGCCTTCGTGCTCGACGGCTTCTCGAAGCGTTACGCCATGACCGGGTTCCGGCTCGGCTATGCCGTCGTGCCCGAGCCGGCGCTCCGGCCGCTCCAGATCCTCCAGCAGAACCTCTTCATCTCCGCGAACCACTTCGTGCAACGGGCCGGGCTCGCGGCACTCGAGCACGGTGAGGCCACCGTCCGGGAGATGCGACGGGCCTATGCCCGCCGTCGCGGGCTGCTGGCGGACGGGCTGCGCAAGATCGGCTTCGGCGTGCCGGCCGATCCGGCGGGCGCCTTCTACGTATTCGCCGACGCCCGCGCCTTCGCTGCAGACTCGCGCCAGCTCGCCTTCGACCTGCTCGAGACGGCCCACGTGGCGGTCACGCCCGGCATCGACTTCGGGCCGGCCGGCGAGGGCTGGCTGCGTTTCTCCTGCGCCGCCTCGGACGCGACGCTCGTCGAAGCCATCGCTCGCCTGGGCCGGCGGCTCGGCCCGTGAGCGGGGAGCCGGTGCTCGACGCGCGGATCGTGGCCACGGCAGCCGGGCCCGAGGGCTTCCCGCGCGAGGGCCTGCCCGAGGTCGCCTTCCTGGGCCGCTCGAACGTGGGCAAGTCGAGCCTCCTGAACAAGCTCGTCGGTCGCAAGAAGCTCGCGCGCATGAGCTCGACCCCGGGCAAGACGCGGCTGGTCCATTTCTTCGAGGCCCGCCGTCGCGAGGACAGGCTGCTGCTGGTGGACCTCCCGGGATACGGCTACGCGAAGGTCTCCCGGCAGGAGCGCCGAACCTGGAAGAAGCTGGTGGAGGGCTACCTCGCCGGCCGCGGTCCCCTGAAGGTCGCGGTCCTGCTCCAGGACGTGCGGCGCGACCCGCGCGCGGACGAGATCGATCTGCTGGCCTGGCTGGGCGAGCAGGGCGTACCGGTGCTGGTCGCGGTCACCAAGTGCGACAAGCTCGGCGTGGCGAAGCGCGCGGCGCGCCTGGGCGAGATCGGCCGTGCCCTCGAGCTGCCGGAGACCGCTCTGGTGCCGACCTCCTCGAGGAACGGCCTCGGCATCCCCGAGCTGTGGCAGGCCCTCGACTCGGTGCTGGTCGGCTAGCGGAACAGATCGCTCTCGGGGTCGCGCAGCAGGCTGCGGACGGAGCCATCGCCCCGGAGCGGCACCCCATCGATCCACACCGCCGGAACGCCCGCGCTCTTCGCCATCAACAGCCCTGCCGCCGCCGCCAGCTGGTCGGCCGTGGCCATGCTGGTGACCTGCAGCGCGCGACCGCCGCGATCGCGCGCGCCGCGCTGGTCGTCCGCCGGCGCGAAGCCCGCCGAGCCGAGCGCCACGTCCACCAGGCCCTCGCCACGGGCGGCCGAAGGTGTCCGAGACGATCACGCCGAGGGGCGTATCTCCCGAGCGCAGCGCCGTCCGCAGGCGGCGCGCCGAGGCGTCGGGGTCTTCGGGCAGCAGCACCGCGACGTCCGGGCCGGGCGCGTTCGAGAGGTCCACGCCGGCGTTCGCGCACACGAACCCGTGGCGGGTCTCGCAGATCAGCACCCGGTGGCCGCGACGCACGATGCGCACGGTCTCGCGCAGCACGATCTCGACGTGGCGCGGATCCTTGTCGTCCTCGGCCGCGATCCGGCGGGCCGCCCCAGAGGGCTCCACGTCGACCAGCCGGACGCACCGGCCCTCGGCCTTGGAGACCACCTTCTGGGCGACCACCAGGACCCCCGACGCCAGGCGCAGGCCCCCGCGACGGGCCGCCTCGGCCAGCAGGACCGCGAGATCGTCGCCCGGGGCGACCTCGGGGACGCCGCGCAGGGGTCGGATCCGGATCGGTCCGCCGGCCGCGCTCACGAGGCCCAGCCGAGGGCGGCCAGCGCGCGTCGCGTCCGCGCGCCGCCCTCCCGTGTGGCGAGGAAGGCGCACACGTCCTCGGCCCGGTCGAGATCGATCCGCAGGGAGGGCAGGGTCAGCTCGCGGAACGCCACGCCGGCAGCGGCCGCCTCCGCCCGGTGACGGGCGGCGCTGCCGGCGCCGAAGCGGGCAGGGATTGCATCGTGCGGCGAGCGCAGCAGGGCGGCGGTGCCGCCGTCGCCCGACGGGCACAGGACCACGCCGGGTCGGCCGAGCCCGGCCGCCGCCGCACAGGCCGCATCCAGATCCCGCGGCTGGACGCCGGCCACGTCGCCGAGGATGACCAGCAGGCCCGCCTGCCCGGGACGGTCCAGCGCGGCCGCGCCGTGGTCGAGGGAGGCGTTCAATCCCGGTTCCGGCCACAGGATCGCGCTCGCGCCGGCCCGCTCGGCGCGCTGCGCCACGGCCTCGTCGGGCGTCACCACCGCGACGCGCTCGACCCGATCCGCTCCGGCCAGGGCCGCGAGCACGTCCTCGAGCATCGCCAGGGTCAGCCGGCGGGCTCCCGCTCGGTCCGGCCCGGACAACAGGCGGGACTTGGCCGCCGACAGCTGCTTCACCGGGACCAGGGCGTCGATCATCGCGCCAGCTCCAGGGCCGCACGGGCCACCCGCTCGGCCGCCGCGGGGTCGCGCATGATCGAGTCGACGACCCGGACGTCGAGCCCCAGGGCCTCGATCTCCGGCGCTTGCTCCGCATCCTGCTGGTCGAGGACGAACCCCGTGATCCAGTTGCGGTAGTGGGCCGCCACGCCGCGCGCCGAGACCTCGCAGCCCACGCCCCGCAGGAGCTGTGCGGCCGGGCCCTTCAGCGGCCGTCCGCCCACGATTGGCGACACCGCCACCACCGGGACGTCGGCCCGGGCGATGGCCTCTCGCACTCCGGGCACGGCCAGGATCGGACCGATCGAGACGACCGGGTTGCTCGGGCAGACCAGGATCGCGCGGGCCTCGGCGATGGCCTCCAGGACGCCGGGCCCCGGCCGAGCCACGGCTGCGGCCTCCAGATCGACACCGGTCACCGAGTCGGGCGACCCCTCGCGGATCAGGTACTCCTCGAAGTGCAGCACGCGGCCGTCGGCGAGCCGAACCTTCGTCGGGCAGGGATCCTCGGACATCGGAAGGATGTGCACGGCGACGCCGAAGCGGCGTCGGATCTCGTCGGCGACCTCCGCCAGCCCGGCCCCCTCGGCCAGCCGCAGGGTCCGGTGGAGACAGGTGGCGTAGTCGCGGTCGCCCAGGCGGAACCAGGCTTCGTGGCCCAGGGCCGCCAGGCCCTCGACGAGCCCGAAGCCGTCGCCCCGCAGACCCCAGCCCCGCTCGCGGTCGACCCGTCCGGCCAGGGTGTAGGTGACGATGTCGCTGTCGGGAGAGACGTGAACGCCATGGAAGAGGCCATCGTCCCCGGTGTTGACCAGGGCGACGACGGTCTCGGGGGGCACGGTACGCACCAGGCCTTCGAGGAATCGGGCGGCTCCGACGCCCCCGGCCAGGGCGAGCCAGCTCCCCGTGCGCTCGGCCGTCACCGGCGGCTCGCCTGGCTGCACACGACGGGCGGAGCCTAGGGCGTCCCGAGCTGCGCACGCTCGTCGCGCAGCTCCTGCAGCTGCGCCTGGAGCTGGGGCAGTCGGCGCGAGACCTCGAGGAACTCCGGACGATCGAAGAGCGGGACGTCCGAATCGAGGTCGGGGTCGCTGATCAGGCCCTTCAGGAAGCTCTCGTCGCGGCGGACCTCGGCTTGCAGCTCCGCGATCCGGGCATCGAGGGCTTCCTGCTGGGCCGCAAGTGCGTCGAGCTGCTCGGGGCTGGCCTGTCCGCCAACGAGGAGCGGTGCGTCGGGCGCCTCGGGCACGGCATCGCGCTCGAACCAGTCGGCCCCGTCGCGGGCCATGGCGCGCCCGGGGCTGCCGCTCGCCGGCGTCGGCGCGAGAGGGGGCCGGGCGCTCGTCGCCCCGGGCGCCGCGCCCGCGGGTCCGGGAGGCCCCCCCTCCGGACCGGCGGGCACGGCCGCCGGCCCCGGGGTCACGACGGCGGGCCGGGTCGTCACGACCTCGGGCCCCGGGGTCACGACCTCGGGCTCCGGGGTCACGACCTCGGGCTCGGGTGCGGCCACCGGCCTGCCCGGCAGGGGTCCGGCGGGCGTGGGCGCCGGGATCTCGTGGCTTCGCGCCGCCGCTGCAGGCTCGCTGGGCGGGAGCGCCGCCGTGGGCTCTTGGCTCGCGCCGAGCCTCGCGGTCGATGCTGCGTCCGTCGCGGCCGGCGCTGTGTCCGTGGCGGCCGCTGCTGCGTCCGTGGCAGACCCGGCCTCGTCGGGAGGGACCGCCGACTCGCGCACGACCGACTCGATTCTGTTTCGGAGCGGCTTCGGGATCCGGTCCGGATCGACGGTGTAGTGGGCGATCCCGTTCGCATCGACCCACTTGTAGATCTTCGGCGGATCGGCCCCCGTGATCGTGGCCGGGCCGAGCACGAGCAGCGCCAGCGCGAGGGAAAGGGTGGGTCGGCAGCGGGGTGCGGGGCGGCGCATCGCGTGATTCTTGGAAAGGGGCCGTACGCCGTCAAGGAAGCTGCGTGCCCCAGCCGCGACGGCGGAGATGTGGCCCCCCGGCGACATCGGGCCCGGCCGAGGCCTGGGATGGCGCCGGGGTGGTACGGGCCTTGCTCCGGGCCGAGCCCATGCCCATCGTCTCGTCCGCCGCCCGCCGCCTCCGAGCGCTCGGGTTGTGTGGGTGCCTCGTCCAGGCCGCCCTCGGAGCGGGCGCGGGCCCGAGGCCCCGCTGGCGACCCGCCCCCGAGCCGGCGGGCGCGGTCCTGGCCGTGGCCTACGAGGCGGAGTCCGGGCGCCTGGCCGTGGCGGGCCGCAGCGTCGTCTGGGTCGGTTCGGCCGACGGAAGGCTGGCACCCGTCCATCGGGCGCGCGGCGTTCGTGACCTGGAGTTCGGGGGCGACGGGTGCCTGTGGATCGCGGGGGACGGCGGCCTCGAACGCTGGAGCGAGGCGGGCACCCAGGAGGAGCTCTTGCGCGGCGCCGGTGCCGCCGCGGTCAGCCGGATCCGGGTGGCGGGCGGCACCTGGCTGGCGGCCGCCTCGGACGGTCTCTACCGCCGGCAGGCCGAGGGCGCCTGGGTCCGGCTCGATCTGCCCTTTCCCGCCGGACCCGTCACGGCCCTGGCGGCGGCGGTGGCTCCGGTCGGGCTGCGGGTGGGTGCGGTCATCGCCGGGGTCGCCCACTGGGCCCTGATCGCCCCTGCCGCCGGGGGGGCCAGCGGGCAGGGCCTCAGCGTGCGGGATTGGCAGCGGATCGGGTCGAGCGGATCCGGCCCGCGCAGCGCCAGCGACGTCTGGCTCTCGCCCGATGGCCGTGAGGCCTGGACCCTGCTTCGCGACGGCTGTCTGGTCGGTTCGGAGCGCGTGTGCATACCCCTGGCGCCCGGCGCGAGAGCAGAGCGGATCTTCCACGTGGACGGCCGCTGGTGGATCACCAGCCCGCGCGGGCTGCTGGCGGCCTCTGCGGCCGTCGGGCCCTGGCACCCCGTGGCACCGCCGCTCGGATCTCTCGAGGTCCATGCCGTGGCCGGCGGCGGGGGGCGCCGGTTCGTCGGGACCGAGCGCGGCCTGGTGGTGTCCGAGAGCCGCCCCGCGGGCGGCTCCGGCCGGGACGCTCCAGCGAGCCCGTCCGCTCCGGCCGCTCCCGCCGGGACCGAGGCGCGGTCGCCCCGGCCCGGCTTCGCAGCCGCTTCCCGCGTCGGATCCCTCGCGGACCTTCCGGCCGCCCGTCTCCGCGAGCGAAGCGACCCACCGATCGATGCGGTGCGCCGCGCGGCCCTCTCGTACCTGGACCTGGGCGAAGCTCGGCTGCGCGCCATGCGGCTCGGCGTCGCCCGGCGCGGCTGGCTCCCGACCGTGGCGCTGCGGCTCGACGGCGACCGGGGCCGCTCGCGGCGCGATGACTTCGACCAGTCCTTCGTGTCGGGCGGCCTGCGGTCGCTCTTCGATCGCCAGGACGACCGATCGGACGGCTTCGAAGCCAGCCTGGCCCTCGAGTGGGACCTCGGCGATGTCCTCCATCACCCCGACTCCGTGGACGTTTCTCGAGAGGCGCGTCAGCTCATCGAGCTTCGGGACGACGTCCTGGACGAGATCCATCACCTCTACTTCGAGCGGCGGCGGGTGCTGCTCGAGCTCCTGGCGCTGCCTCCCGGCCGACCGCTGGATGCCGCTCGTCTGCGCCTGCGGGCCGACGAGCTGGCCGCGGGCATCGATGCCTGGACGGGAGGCTGGTTCGGTCGCCATGCCCTCCAGCTCGCCCCCTGATCCTGCCCCGAGGTCCCGGGGAGAAGAATCGTGAACCCTCGAACCCTGCGATGTTCGATCCTGGCCGCTGCCCTGGCGGGTGCTGCCTTCGGCGGCCCGGGCGGGGCCGCCGCCCGGCCGATCGTGTCCGAAGTCCTCTACGACGCAGCCGGGAGCGACGATGGTGCCGTCTTCGTGGAGCTCTTCGGAGCGCCTGGAGACTCCCTCGAAGGCCTGAGCCTCGAGGGAGTGAACGGCGCCGGAGGCGCGGTCACCGTGACGATCGCCCTGTCGGGAGCCATCCCCGACGACGGAATCTTCGTGCTGGCCGACCTCACGGCCGCGGGCGCGACGTCCGTCCCCGGGGCCGACCTCCTGGCCAACTTCGACCTCCAGAACGGTCCGGACTCACTGCTGCTCCGGTCGGGGTCGGAGGTGCTCGACCGCCTGGGCTACGGAGCCTTCGCCGCGGGTGCGGTCTTCGCCGGCGAAGGCTCGCCGGCGCCCGATGCGCCGGCCGGATCGAGCCTCGCCCGCCGCTTCGCCGATCTGGACACCGGGGACAACGCGGCGGACTTCGTGGTCCTGGCATCGCCGACGCCGGGCTCGGCCCCCGTCCGGTCGGTCCCCGAGCCCGGGGCCGCCGGGCTGCTGGGCGCCGGGCTGCTCGCCTGGCTCGGGACTCGGCGGCGGCCAGCTCGGCCGGGAGGGCCGCCGGGGGCGCCTGTGGCCTCTCTGGCCGAGCTCCGGGAGCGCCGCCGAAGCGGGGCCCCCTGGCGCGCCCGGGGCTAGTCCGCGATGTCGAGCTCCTGGTTCTCGAAGAAGAGGCGTTTGGCTTCGCCGTAGCCGTGACGGTCGTGCAGCCGTTCGTGGTAGGCCTCCCACTCGGAGTCGCTGGCAAAGGGCGTGGGCATCTGCTTCGCGACCAGGTTGACGGCGTTCAGGCCGCGGGCGCCGAGGCCGGCGTAGAAGCCGGCCTGCCCCGGGATCCAGAAGATCGGGTCCAGGGCGGCGTCGCCGAGCGATCCCAGCAGGCAGCGAGGGCAGGTCTCGCCGTAGAGCGGCACCACGAGGTAGGGGCCCGGGGGGATGCCGTAGAACCCGAGCGTCTCGTTCGTGGTCTCGGGCGGCTCGATGTCGAGAATGCGATCCGAGAGGACGAACATCCCGCCGAGACCCGCGGTCGTGTTCACGAGGAAGGAGGCCAGGTGGTTTCCCGCGCGCCGGCCCTTGCCCTGGAGCAGGCTGTTCACGATGTCGCGCGGCCGCTCGAGATTCTCGAACAGGTTCTGGATCCGCTGCTGGCCCCACTTGGGCATGACGAAGTTGTAGCCGCGCGAGGCCGGCTCCAGGATGTGGTCGAACATCCAGAAGTTGAAATGGCGGCTTCCGCGGTTCATGGAGTCGAGCCAGGAGTCGTCGTCCGCGTGGGCGGGAAGGGCGGTGCCGAGGAGGGCGGCGAGGGCGAGGAGCCCCAGCCATCGGCTCGTTGCGCGCATCGGTACCTCTCGTTGCCCGGGGCGCCCCGGGAGCCTTGGATCGAGCGCATTGTACTCGGAGATTCAGCCCTCGGCAGGGTCGACCGATGGAAGAGCGGGGTGGATTCCGGCCGCGGACGGCCGGGCTTCACGGGAAAGCTGCCGGTGGACGGGCCGGTTGCGAACCGGCGCGGCGTTGGACAAACTCGCCGCGCCCTGTCCGTCTGCGGCCCTCCGGGGGGAACCAGGCCCGCGATGCTCTCGGGATTCAACACCAACGTCCGGCACAAGGGCGTCTTGTTCCACGTCCAGACCGAGGACAGTGGACGCGACCATCCCCACGTCATCACCCATCTATTCCACGGCGGGAACATCCTCGCCTCCGAGAAGCAAGGCTACGAGCACCTCCTCGAGGAGCAGGATCTCGAGTCCCAGGTCAAGCGCCTGATGGACAGCCAGCACGGCGCGATGTTGGAGCAGCTCCGCAGCGGGGTGCACGACCCCGTGATCCGCAATCGCCTCGGGACGGGACCCGCGGCCGACACCACGGACCCGCCCGCGTCCACACCGGCTGCACCGGCGGGCGGGGACCGGGCGTCCAGACCTGCCGCACCGGCGGGCGGGGACCGCCTATCCAGACCGGCCGCTCCCGCGGGTCGGGGCGCGTCGCCCGAACCGTGCGAGGCCGCGCCCGACCCGGTCGCCGGGGCGGATCGCCAACGGCCGCTCGACGAGGTCGTTCTCGACTACCTGCTCGAATCTGCGCGGCGGCGCACCAAGCGGTGAGCCCCGACGGCGAGGCCTCGCGCGACGCGCTGGTCCGCATGTACCACGTCTCGAAGTCGTACCTCCCCGGGGCCTTCGCGCTCCGGGACGTCAACCTGTCCATCGAGAAGGGCGACCTCGTCTTCCTCACCGGGCCCTCCGGCGCCGGAAAGACCACCCTGCTGCGGCTGCTGTTCGCCGCCGAGCAGCCGAGCGAAGGCAGCATCATCATCGGCGGGCGAAACATCGCGCGGCTCTCGGAATCCGCGGTGCCCTCTCTGCGCCGGCGCATCGGTGTCGTCTTCCAGGACTTCAAGCTCCTCCCGCGCCGGAGTGTGGAGGAAAACGTCGGCTTGACCCTCGCGGTGCGCGGCGAGCCGCCGCGCCAGGTCCGATCGCGCGCCTTCCGGATGCTCAAGCAGGTCGGGCTCCAGCACCGGCGGCACCATCCACCGGTGACCCTGTCGGGCGGAGAGCAGCAACGCGTCGCGATCGCGCGGGCCCTGGTGGGCGAGCCCGAGCTGCTGTTGGCCGACGAACCCACCGGAAACCTCGATCCGGAGCTCACCCTCGAGATCATGGATCTGATCGCGGCGGCGGCCGCTCGGGGCACGACGGTGGTGGTGGCGACCCACGATCGATCCCTGGTCGAGCGCTACGCGCGCCGCGTGCTCCGCCTCCAGGCCGGCGAGCTGATCGAGGCCGGACCGTGACCTCGCTCTGGCGGGCGATCTACTTCATCCGGACCGCCACCGACGGGCTGCGCTCGAGCCCGGTCACGACGGCGGTCGCCGTGGGCACGATCGCGACGACCCTGGTCGTGATGGGAGTCTTCGGTCTGGCCCTCAAGCAGATGTCGGGAATCGTGGACCGCGTCGGCCAGGACCTGACCGTCAGCGCCTATCTGGAGCCCTCGGTGGACGACGCGGCGGCTCGGGCGTTGGCGACCCGCGTCGCCACCGTCGAAGGGGTGGCGAGCGTCGAGGTGGTGACCCGGGAGGAGGCCTTGCGGCGCTTTCAAGGGGTCGCCGGCGACCGGACCGGCCTGCTGGACGGCCTCGTCGAAAACCCGCTACCCGCCTCGCTCGAGATCTCGCTGGCGTCCGGAGAACGGCACGAGGAAGGCATCGAACGGCTGGTGGAGGCCATCCGCGGCCTGCCGGGGATCGCGGAGATCGAGCATGGCCAGGAGTGGGTGGGCACCTACGAGCGCGTTCTCGCGGGGCTGCGCGCCGTCTCGATGGGTCTCGGAGCGGTGTTCGCCCTGGCCGCGCTGCTGATCGTCTCCAACACGATCCGCCTCGCAATCTACGCACGCCGCGACGAGGTCGAGATCCTGGCCCTGGTGGGCGCGAGCCGTGGATTCATCGGCACGCCCTTCCTGCTGGAGGGAGCCCTCCAGGGGGCGGCGGGCTCGCTGCTCGCCCTGGGCGTCTTGTACCTGGGCTTCCGGGTCGTGGTGGCGGTGTCGGGCTCCGCCCTGGCGTTCTTGATCGGCCACGCCGAGCCCGTGTTCTTCGATGCGCCCGAAGCGATCGCGTTCGTCCTGGCCGGAGCGGCCCTGGGTTGCGTGGGGTCGCTCTCGGCCCTCGGCTCGGCCTGGCGGCCGGCGTGATCCGCGGCGGGCCGGCGCTCG
>Ga0114931_10004249_pt1 | contig 17899 bp, 17 predicted proteins | sample 2SBtaG_FD_89579 | JGI IMG/M metagenome (GOLD analysis project Ga0114931, IMG submission 89579) | Deep subsurface microbial communities from Kolumbo volcano to uncover new lineages of life (NeLLi) - 2SBTROV14_V59a metaG | ecosystem: Environmental > Aquatic > Marine > Volcanic | place: Kolumbo...
AGGGCCGTACGCATATCGAATCGAGCTGATTCGGAAGCCGTCTGCATCGTCCGTATAATCGAACCAGATCGAGTTGCCTGCGCTGTCTTCGAACTTTCGGATCGCCCATGTCAGGACCTGTCCCGCTGAGTTCTTGAGTTGCGCGACGCCCGGCCCTCCCGGAACATCTCCGTAATATCGGGTGGAGCCGTCCTTTCGATGCACCTTGAAGTAGACGGGGGCACCGTTGGCGGTTCCGAATGCTGTGGTGGTGCTGTAGTCGTCGACTTCGGTTCTGTAGGTCGAGCCCGCAGTCAAATCGTTACCGGCCACGTCCGCAACCAATCGCTGCCCGTCCAGGCATAGCCGGTCGCCGGTCGTCCACGTGATGGGAGCTCCGACGCCATCCACTGCCGGGGTGCGCCGGCACCGGGTGATCGACGAGAGCCCGCTGATCGAGAACCCGACCCCCGCGAGGCCGTTTCCGGCGTTGCCGCTCGAATAGCCCAACCCCAACTGGGGTGTCACGCCAGCGGTTCCCGGCGGCACGGGCAGTTTCATCGTCCATGTCGCGCTGCCGCTTTCATCGACTCGGAACCCACCGTCGACCGATCCCACGGTCTCGGCATCGCTGGTATCGGGGTTGGGCACGAGTGCCGGGGCGTTCATGTTGCTCAACAGGTGCACCTGGACCACGCCGACTTCGTTCCAGCCGAAGCCCATGAACATGACGAGCCGATAGGAGTAGGTGCCCAGCGCCGACCCGTAGTCGAGCGCGAGTGTCTGGTCCGGTCCCTCATAGATCGGGGCCGGAGTCTCAGCAGATCCCGGTTGCGTCTCGTAGAGGCGATATTGGCTGGGAATCTCACTCGTCCAGCTCAGGGTGAACGTTCCGTTGGTGGTAGGGTTCGGTGCAGCAACGAATGCGCCTGCAGACAGCGGCGTCAGGATCATCGCGAGCAACGACGTCAGTCTCGAAAACGATCGAATCACGACAAGGGACCCCCAGATTCTCCTGCGTTACGCCAGCTCTCCTGCTTCACACCAGCGCTCGAAGCCGACCTTGCCATGAGGCGAATGTCGACCTGTCCTCCTGACACGAACTTGACGGAGAAATGACCGGATCCCGACGGTTGCCCGCGCGACGCGGGGCGGATGGGCGCGCAATTCTGGGATTCCAGGATCTTCCGAAGCGGATTCGATCGCGCTGACGTATGTCAGCTGGGAATCAGCCTCGGTCACCGTGCGGGTTTGGACAGGAGTCTTCGTGTGCGGGGCGACCTTCCTTCTCCGCGCAGCGACCGCCGCCGAAGGCGATCACTGCGCTCGAATCGTCCCGCCCGGGCGCCCCTCGGGCGTGCGCTCCTCGCCACATGGAACCGTGCGCGTAGGCTCCCCCCCGCGGTGAAGGCCCGCCTTCGCCGTTTCCTGCCTTCTCTGCCAACGCCGATGAGACACCCGACCCATCCAGAATTGCTGGAGGGCGACGGACGGTGTTGCAAGATGATCAACGACTCGAACTCTTCCCCAGCCGCTCCGAAGCTGGAGCGGCGGAAGCGCCAGGTGCCGGTGGAGTGCATGGCCGGGGCCGGCGGCGTGAGGCTCGAGCGACACGGGGCAGACCTACACGGCCTTTGCCCCTTCCGTGACGACCACGAGCCGAGCCTCGTGATCACGCTGGCCAAGGACCTGTAGTGCTCCGGCTCAGACGCTGCCGGCCCCGCGCAGCTGGTCGAGCAGACCCGCCGGGTCGCGCGGCACGGCCTCGCCGCGCCAAGCGACGATTCCGTCCGGGCGCACGAGGACGAGGGGAGCGTCGCGGTACCCGGCCGTGCGCGCGGGCAGGTCGCAGACCGAAAAGGGTACGCGCGCCGCACCGGCCGCCGCCGCCAGCGCATCCGCGGGGGGAGCCGCGTCGCCGATGCGGAGGAGCACGAACGCGGAGCCGAAGAGATCCAGCGTCGACCGGCCATCCGGGAGCCACGCATGCGGCGCACGACACCCGGGCCACGTGCTCGGCATGTAGTGGTTTGCGTCGTACGGGGGCGGCGCGTCCGGCCCTTCCGGCGCACGCAACACGGGCGACGCCGCATAGCAGCTGCCCAGCACGGCGCCGTCGTTCGTCCACTCGAGCCGGAAGTCGCCCGCTTCGATCGCGCGACCCACGCCCGCGCGTACGCGTTCGCCCGCTGCATCTTCCGCATCGATGCCGGCCAGCGCCGGAATCGCGCCCAGGCGCACCAGGTTCCGCAGCGATTCCTCGTTGATCGCGCGGCCGGTGGCGCGGCGCTCGACGTCGTAGCTCTCGAGCAGCGTGTCGCCGCCCCAGCCCTGGTGATGGGCCCAGAGCTTCCAGCCCAGGTCGGCGGCATCGGCCAGGCCGGTATTCATTCCCAATCCCCCGGTCGGAGACAGCGTGCGCGCCGCGTCGCCGGCCAGGAACACCCGACCCCGGCGGTAGCGCTCGGCCAGCGTGAACCGGATCTGCCAGGGCTCGACCCGCGCGATCTCGTATTCGAGATCGGGGCCGCCGATGGCCCGGACGGCGGCGTGGGGGTCCACGTCCTCGGCGCGTTCACCGGGCGGCACGTTCCAGTCGAAGCACCCCAGCGACTCGCCGTCGGTCGGCGTGACGACCGCGCGCATGCCATCGCCGTGGAGGAGGAAATAGAAGGACGCCCTGCGCGCCTCGACCCGGGCGAAGTTCTCCGTGCGCAGCGAGATCGCGACCTGCCAGGGCGCGGGCCCCCAGCTCTCGCGCGCGATGCCGGCCGCGCCGTCGGTACCGACCAGGATGCATGCTTCCTGTTCCAGGGCGTCGCCCGCCGAGCTGCGCAGCCGGACCCGCACGCAACCATCGGCTTCGCGAAACGACTCGAACGAGACCCCGCGCCGTAGCTCGACGTGGGGAAAGCGCTCGAGCCCCCGCTCCAGGATCGGGTCGAACCAGATCTGGGGACAGCGCTGCGAGGGCTCCGGGGTATCGGGGGAGCGGGGCCGGTCGCGGTGCGAGGGAAAACGCAGGCGCGCCACCTCGTGGCCCCCGAGGCGCGTCAGGTAGGCCACGTCCATCGGATGGTCGTCGGGCCAACCGGCGCCCCGCACGCGATCCGCGAGCCCCCAACGGCGGCACAGCTCCATCGAGCGCGTGTTCACGTGGTTCATCTTGGGCAGGGGCTCGTGGGCCAATGCCCGCTCGACGATCGTGCAGGGCACGCCGCGCTGGCCGAGATCGTTGGCCAGCGCCAGCCCGACCGGCCCGGCGCCTACGATCAGCACCGGGGTCCGTCCTTCGCGCTCCCTGCTGGCCATCGGGTTCCCTGGGTGCCGCCCGGTTCAGTCGTTCATCAGCACGCGAGAGGCCGTGATGCGCAGGATCGTGCGCTTCTGCTCGCGCAGCATGGGGATGATCGACTCGGGCGCGACGGCGTCGCCCGACATGGCCTCGAACACACGGGCCGTGAGCTCCGCTCGCTCGGGGTCCGCTTCGATGGGCCGCGCGACGCCGTACACCACCAACTGGCGTCGGCCGTCGTTTACCAGCAGCGCAACGTTCGGCTGGCGAAGCGCGTTCTTCCACTTGGCCGTGTAGCTCTTGGTCGAGACGATGACGTCGTCCCCGTCCACGGCGTAGACGACCGTGGACAGCTGGGGCGAGCCATCGCGCCGGCCGGTCGCCAGCACGGCCTGGGTGTGTTCGGCGAGGAAACGTCGCTGGTCGGCGTCGTAGGCACTCATCGGGCGATCCTTTCGCGGCCGCAGCGCTCCGGTGCCACGGGGCGTGGCCCAGGGGACGGCCGCGGGCATCGCCACGTTGCCACGGACGTGCCGGATCCGCTCGCATGCGACCCGCTTCGGGATCCGTCGCGTCGGAAGCCCGGTTCCCGGCCCAACGCATACCAGCGCAGCTTCGCAGCTCCGGCGACGCGGGACGGGAGCGGCCGCGCCATGGAACATTTCTGGCCGATCGCTGGAGGGCCCGGAAACGATCGACGTTCAGCCGTCAACCTGGTTCCGGCGCCATTCCGCCGGGGATTCGCCCGCTCAACGCCGGAAGGCGCGACGATAGGCGGCCGGCGACGTGCAACCGGCTTCGATGGCGATCTCGAGCTGGGTCCGGCCGCCGCGCGTCTCGCGTCCCAACGCCAGTTGCTTCCGGACGTTGTCGAGCAGTGGTGGATGCGACGTTCCCGAGGCCGCAAGGCGACGGCGCAGGCTGCGCTTGCGGATGCCGAGGCGTCGCGCCACCTCGTCCGCACGCCCGCCCGCCGTCATCAGCGCTTCCCGCACGACGGCGCGTGGCTCGCGAAGGAGTCGATCGGGGGAAGTGCGGCCAATGCGGCCTCGGCCTGGCGGCGAAGCAGGCGGTGGGGCGCAGGTCCGCGCGCCGCAGCGGCGCGTGGGCGATTTCGCCATCGACGTCGAGCCGGATGTTCCCGGCACCGAAGACGAGGCTCGTCCGGAAGAACCGCTGCCAGGGGCGCGGATCCCCGGGACGGGGCCGAGGCAGGTGCACGGCCCGGATCCCGTCCGGTTCGCCGGCGAGCTGCCGTTCGATCGCCGCGATGCGCCCGGCCAGGAAATCGACGACCTCGAGCGGCTGACGCTGGCCATCTACCATACGATGGTGGAAGTGGACCTGGTCGCCCACTTCCTCGACCTCGAACGAGACGGCGTCGTGGGTCATCCGCGCCAGGCGCGCGAATTGCTCGCCCGCGCCGAGCAGGTCCTTCGCGGTGCGTGCGACGTACTCCGCGAGCCGCATCGCGCCCGGCTGGGCGTAGGCCGCCCGATGGACGCCGAACGCGGGATCGTCCCTGCACCGGATCGCGACCTCCCAGAGCCGCTGGTTCGCCGACCGCGAGATCCGGGCGTCGGGCTCGACGTCGCCGGGGCGCAACTCCGCCTCCTGCAGGAACTCTGCGCGCTCGACGCCTCGCCGTCCAAGGTAGCCCGCCAACACGATCGCCGAGGAGGTATCGACCTGCGGTTCGGGGGACACCGGCATCACCTCCCCCGCGTGCCGCAAGATCGGCCTCGTGGCGGCCGCGCGTACCGGGTAGCCCTTCCTGTCGGACGCGAAGACCACGGTTGGATTCCACCTGACGCCGATCACTCCTTCCCCGGAGGAGGAACGGGCACCCGGATGCGACGCCATCGATCGGCTACCGCGCCGCGCCGCCTGGCATCTACCCCTCGAACCCCTCGAACGGATGCATCGCCATCCACACCGTCGCTTCGAGCGCTTCGGCCCGGATCGGCGCCGCCTGCTTCGTGTAGGTGTCGCCCTCGATCATCGCTAGGAAGTGCGCCGCGCTCGGGAAGCGCACGATCAGGACGTCGTCCCAGTCCGTGTCGGAGCCGGTCAAGACCGGGCCGGCCTTGCCGCCGAAGATCAGCTCGCCGCCGGCTTCGCCGATGAGCCCGGCGGTAATGGCGCCGTAGCGCGTCATCGCTTCGCGGCCGCCCGGGGCGCGGTACTTCAGCAGGTTCAGCAGCACGATCGGGCCCTCGGGCGAACCGTTGCGGATCCGGTCGAGCGTTTCCTTCGTGGGCATGTGTTCGGTCATGGGTCCTCGCTCGCGGGGTGGGTGTTTCGATGTCGGCGTGTTCAGCGCGTTCCGGCGACTTCGGCCATGAACTCCACGGCTTCGTCCTGGCCCGTCGTCAGGACCAGGGTGGTTGCGCCGGAGCCCTCCCATTCCCGGTAGCGCTCGCGGATGCGCTGCTTCGGGCCGATCAATGCGCCCTCGTCGACGTATTCGTCCGGGACCGCCTCGGTCGCCTCGGCCTTGTGCCCGGCCAGGAAGAGTTCCTGGATGCGCGCGGCCGCTTCCGGGTAGCCGCGGCGCACCATCATGTCGTTGTGGAAGTTCTTGTCGCGGTGGCCCATGCCGCCGACGTAGAGCGCGATGCCAGGCTTCATCGCGCCGAGCGCCGCCTTCACGTCGTCGGTCACGTTCACGCCGACCATGGGCGCCACCTCGAAGTCGGCCCACGACTTGCCGCCGCCGGCGCGCGCGAAGCCCTCCTCGATCCAGCGCCGGTAGGTGTCCATCATGCCGGGGACGAAGTTGAGCGGCAGCCAGCCGTCCGCGACCTCGGCCGTCATGCGCACGTTCCCCTCGGTCCCGGTCCCCAGCCAGATCGGAATCCGCGGGTTCATGTGCAGGATCGACTTCAGCGGCTTGCCGATGCCCATCGCACCCGGTCCCGTGTATGGAAGCGCGATCTCGCGGCCCGCGTGCTTCACCGGCTCCTCGCGTGCGAAGATCTTCTTCATGATCGTCACGTAGTCCCGGATCCGGTAGTACGGCTTGCCCCACGGCTGCCCGTACCAGCCCTCGACGATCTGGGGGCCCGAGACGCCGATGCCGGCGATCACGCGGTCGCCGCCCGCGAGCGCGTCGATCGTGGCCACCTGCATCGCCGCCATCGCGGGCGTGCGGCCCGCGAGCTGCATCACGGCCGTGCCGAGCCGGATGCGTCCGGTCACGGCCGCCAGGTAGGCCAGCGGCGAGGTCGCGTCCGACCCATAGGCCTCGGCGGTGAAGACGGCGTCGTAGCCGAGCGCCTCCGCGCGCTTCACGCGCTCCACGGGCAGGTGCACGTTCGCGCCGGAATAGCCGAGCATCAGGGCGAGTTTCACGGGGTTCCTCCGGGGCGGACGGGCGGGGCCGGGACGGGGCGGCGTCCGAGCCTAGCTCGCCGGTGCTACTCTCGCGCCGAGGGAGACACGCCATGGATCTCTTCGACGAATTCCGCGTGATCGACGTCGATACCCACGTCACCGAGCCGGCCGACACCTGGACTTCGCGCGTGTCCGCGAAGTTCAAGGACCGCGTGCCGCACATCGAACGCCTGAAGGGCATCGACATGTGGGTGGTCGGCGGACGCCCGGTGCTGGGCCCCGGTCTGGTGACGATGGCGGGCTACGACGGCCGGCCGCCGGACGAGTTCCCGCCCACCTACGCGGAATGCGACCCCGCCGGCTACGACGCGAAGGCCCGCGTCGCGCACATGGACGCGAACGGCATCCACGCGCAGATCCTCTACCCCAACGTCGGCGGCTTCGGCTCGCAGTCCTTCCTCTCGATGAAGGACGACGAGTTGATGCTCGCGTGCGTGCACGCCTACAACGACTTCCTCACCGACTGGTCGAGCGAGGCCCCGGAGCGGTTGCTGCCGGTGACGGCCCTCCCCTTCTGGGACATCGCAGCGAGCGTGGCCGAGATCGAGCGCTGCGCACAGCTCGGCCACAAGTCGATCCTGTTCCCGAGCCAGCCGCAGGACTTCGGCTTCGCACCGCTCGCGCACGAGGACTGGGACCCGGTCTGGGCCACCGCGCAGGAAGTCGGCCTCCCCATCAGCTTCCACATCGGCAGCCAGGAGTGGCTGGGCTCGGGCGGCGGCAACCCGTTCGACGACGTCGCCGGCATGGGCATCCACGCGCACTTCGCCCGGCTCTCGGCGCTCTCGTTCATCGGCAACAGCCTCGGCATCAGCGAGATCATCTGCGGCGGCGTCTGCCACCGCTTCCCGCAGCTCGACTTCGTGTCCGTCGAGAGTGGCGTGAGCTGGATTCCGGGTCTGATCGAATCCCTCGACTGGCAGTGGGAGAACGTGGGCGTCACCCGCGACCACCCGGAATACGACCTGAAGCCGAGCGAATACTTCCGGCGCCAGATCTACGGCTGCTTCTGGTTCGAGCGCGAGATGCTCTCTCCCGCGATCGAGCGCTACCCGGACAACATCCTCTACGAGACGGACTTCCCCCACCCGACCTCGATGTCGCCGGGTCCGGCGACGCCGGCGGTCGAGCCGCGCAAGTACGCGTCCGAGGTGCTGGGGAAGCTCCCGAAGGACGTCGCGGGGAAGATCCTCGAGCACAACGCGGCGCGGGTGTATCGCGTCGCCTAGCGACGCGGTCGACGCGGCTCAGTTGGGCCAGTAGACGTAGGTCTCGCCCGCGACCGGCGGCTCCTTCAGCGTCCGGTCGACCGGAATCACCGCTTCGACGATTGCGGGCCACGCGGGCGGCCCCAGTTCCGTCTGCATCGCGTCGAGCCTGGCCGTCAGTTCCGCGAGCTTGTCGGGCCGCGTATCCGCGAGGTTCGTCCGCTCCGTCGGATCGGTGGCCAGGTCGTAGAGCCAGGGCCCGGGCGCACGCGCGTTGCGCTGGAGCTTCCAGCCCCCGGCACGCACGCTCTGGTAGTGGCCCGAGCGCCAGAAGAGCGCTTCGTGCGGGGGACCCGTGCCATGCCCTTCGGCCCACGGCAGCAGGCTCACGCCGTCGATCTTCCGGTCGGCGGGCAGGCGCGCGCCCGCGGCCTCGGCGACCGTGGGCAGGACGTCGATGTGCGCGACCGGGACATCGACGACGGTTCCGGCCGGGATCCGGACCGGCCACTTCAGGAAGAAGGGCGAACGCAGCCCGCCTTCGAAGAACGTCATCTTCCAGCCCCGGTACGGATCGTTCAGTCCGGGCACGCCGATGTAGTGGGCGCCCCCGTTGTCGCTCGAGAAGACGACCAGGGTGTTCTCGGTGAGACCGTTCGCTTCGAGCGCGGCCAGCACGCGGCCGACCCCGCGGTCGAGGTTGCGGATCATCGCCGCGTAGACCCGGGTCGCGTGGTCGTCGATCCCGGCGAGCGCATCGTAGTCGGCGCGCGGCGCCTGGAGCGGGTTGTGCGGTGCGTTGTAGGCCAGGTACATGAAGAAGGGACGGTTGCGGTTGGCCTCGATCGCGGCGACGGCCTGGTCGGACAGGTAGTCGGTCATGTAGCTGGGCGGCGTGAAGCGGGGCCCGCCCGTGTAGCGGACCGCGAACGGCAGCACCGCCCAGACGAAGTTGTCGATCGGGTCGAACGGGATGCGCGCGGACACGATCCCGGGGTCGTCGGGGTCGGCGTACATCGAGCCGCCGGCGTAGAAGCCCAGCACCTCGTCGAAGCCCTGGTCCTCGGGGCGCATGCCGGGCACCGCGCCCAGGTGCCACTTTCCGAACATCAGCGTGTGGTAGCCGCGGTCCTTCAACAGCTCGGCCAGGGTCCGCTCGCTCGGCGGCATGCCCTGCTCGTCCATCGGCGGGACCTGGTCCACGAGGTCTTCGTGGAAGACGCTGGGCGGCGCAGATCTGCCTCCCGCTTCGGCGCGGAAGCTGACGGCGAACTTTCCCATGCTGGCCGGCGCCGGCGTCGACTCGAAGCCGAAGCGGATCGGGTAGCGGCCCGTCATCAGCGCGGCACGGGACGGGGCACACGTCGCGTTGCCGGCGTAGCCCGCGGTGAAGTCCGCGCCATCGCGCGCGAGCGAATCGATGTTCGGCGTCGGCACGACGCCGCCCGCGATCCCGCCGCCGTGCCAGTCGAGGTCGTTGATCCCGAGGTCGTCGACCAGGATCACGACGACGTTGGGCGGCCGCTCGCCGGGCGCCGCCTGCGGATGCTCCGGGCCCCGGTCCCAGTGGACTTCCCGGGTCGGCCCGGTCGGATCGCGCAGGCTCGCGACCCACTTCAAGGCGGCGGGGTGGTTCATCAGCACCCACTCGATGCCGCTGCGGGCCCCGAGCACGAGCAGGAGCAGCGCGGCCACGGCGATCGCGATCTTCTTCACGAGGGACCTCGGTCCGGGGATTGCGACATTGTGGCACAAGTCATGTCAATAGATCCACCCTCCCCGGCCGGGCTAGAGTCCGGGGCCCGCCCCTCGGACCCCCGGAGGCCCCTTGGCCCAGCAAGCCCGCAGCGCCGCGATCGTCGGCATCCACGAATTCCCGTCCCGCGACGTCGAGGGCGCCCTGACGCCGCTCCACATCAAGGTGCGCTGCGCCCGGGCCGCGCTCGCGGACGCCGGCCTCGGGGTCCGCGACGTCGACGCGATCTACGATGCCGGCGACGGCGGGATGATGTCGGGGCTCGCGATCAGCGAGTACCTGGGCATCCACCCGGACGTGATCGACACCACGATGGTCGGGGGCAGCTCCTACGAGTACCACGCCGCCCACGCGGCGCGCGCGATCGCCGCGGGCAAGTGCAAGGTCGCGCTGCTGACGTACGGATCGACCGCGCATAGCAACGCGTTCGCGATCGGCGTGGGCGGGCGCGGCGGAGGGCGTGCGGCTTCGCCGTGGGACAACATGGAGGGCTGGACGGGCATGACGCTCGTGGCCAACTACGCCATGGTCGCGCACCGCCACATGCACGAGTACGGCACCACCAGCGAGCAACTCGCCGAGATCCCGGTCGCAACGCGCGCCCACGCGATGCGCAACCCGGACGCGGTCGCTGCGATGACGGCGCTCGAGTTCCTGGACATCCGCGAGACCACCATCGCCGACATCGTCGGCTCGCGCGTGATCGCGGACCCGCTCCACCTGCTCGAGTGCTGCATGATCTCCGATGGCGGCGGCGCGGTGGTGATCGCATCCCCCGAGGTCGCGCGCGGCTGCCGGAAGCCCCCGGTCTGGATCCTGGGCAGCGGCGAAGCGACCGGCTACGCGACGAACGGCGGCTACATCACGACCAGCGCGGCGGCGCAGTCGGGCCCCTCCGCGTTCGGGGAAGCCGGCGTCCGGCCCGACGAGATCGACATCGCGATGATCTACGACTCGTTCTCGATCACGGTGCTGACGATTCTCGAGGATCTGGGCTTCTGCAAGAAGGGCGAGGGTGGGGCCTGGGTCGAGGGCGGCCGCCTGCGCTTCGATCGGCCCGGCGACGGGCCCGCGTTGAATACCGACGGCGGCGGACTCTCCTCGAACCACCCCGGAATGCGCGGGATCTTCCTGCTGATCGAGGCCACGCGGCAGCTGCGCGGCGAATCCACTTCGCAGGTCGAGGGCGCAGCGCTGGCCGTCGCCCACGGCAACGGCGGGATGCTGGGCAGCCGCCACTGCGCCGGCACCGTGATCCTCGGGAGGGACTGACGATGGCCGACGAGAAGAAGACCCCGACGCGCCCGCTCCCGAACCCGAAGGAGATGGACACGGCGCCGTTCTGGGCCGCGACGAAGGAGGGGGAGCTGCGCTTCCAACGCTGCGACGACTGCGGCACCGTCGTCTTCTACCCGCGCCGCCATTGCACGGGCTGCCTCGGCGAGAACCTCTCCTGGCAGACCAGCCGCGGCGAAGGAACCGTCTACACCTACAGCGTCATCCGCCAGAGCTACCACCCGTTCTTCCGCAGCCGCGTGCCGTTCGCGGTGGCCTGGATCGACCTCGACGAGGGACCGCGCATCCTGTCGAACCTGACCGGCATCGACGAACCCGGCACCGGGGTCGCGATCGGGCAGCGGGTGGTCGTGGAGTGGGAGGCGCACGAAGAGCTCTCGATTCCGCTCTTCCGGCCGGCTTGAGGCGGCCTCGAAGGAAGAGTCAGCGTGCGTTTCGTGGGTGCCTGAATCGTGGGTGGGGGTGCCTGCTCCGCTTTCTCACCTGGAGGGGCGCGGTCGAGCCCGGTACGCACCACTCGTGAGGCTGCACGCGCTGCCGCGGTTCGGGGTGCTCACATCCGGGCGTTTGGCACGGGGTTGCGACGCGGTGGTCGCATGTCGCGCCCTGGCCGGGGAGTCGGGCGCTGCACAGGCACCCCACCCACGATCCAGGCACCCGTTCCGCGTGCCGGTCAGGGCAACCGCACCGTCGCTGTCCCGAGCACCCGCGTCTCCCCCGCGGAATTGGTGATCGTCAGGTCGATCTCGGCCGTGCGCTCCGCCTCGTCGAGGTCGGTGACGACGCCGTTCACGTCGTGCGCCTCGTCCACCATCACCGGCGCCCGGAACACGGTGTCGATCTTCACCAGTTCCGCGGGCGGCGCCCAGCGGTGGATCATCGCGGCGAGGATGGCCTGGCTCATCACGCCGGGCACCATCGCCCCGGCGAGCCCCTCCTTGCGCGCGCCCTCGTGGTCGGTGAAGCGCGCGGCCATCATCTGCGCCGCCTTCGCGAAGCGGCGCACGTTCTCGATGCCGGTATCCGGAGAGAAGCTCGGCAGGTCCTGGCCGAACTCCACGTCTTCGAACCGCTCGACACTCATTCGCGCGGCCTCTCGCGCACGACCATGCGGGAGTCGACGATGCAGGCCAGGTCGTCCGCTTCATCGAACAGTTCCATCCGGCTGACCAGGAAGATCATGCGGCCGGAGCGCCCGGTCTTCTCGTAGATCTCGTTCAGGTAGCTCTTGCCGACGAGCCGGGTGCCCGCGCGGATCACCTTCCTGGGCATGACCGCCTTGCCCGCGTCGAGCGGGATCTTTCCCTCGAGCGGAATGTCGCGCGGCAGCATCCGGCGGCCGTGGAAGCGCGCCGGGAAGGTCGGGGGCGCCTGGAAGTCCGGGTCGTTCGCATCCGTGTAGCGGCTCGCGGTCTCGCCGCACGCGCGGGCGAAACCGACGATGTCGTCGCCATCCACGTGGAACTCGGCCTCGTCGAAGTTCAACTTCAGGAACTTCTCTCTCAGTTCTTCGATTTCCAACTCATCGCCTCGAACTCGCCGGCGCGCAGCGCCTCGACGAGTGCTCCTTCGGTTCCGACCGGCGCCGGGAACCGCGTTGCGCAGCGCCCGATGTGGCTCACGATGTGGGCATCGCTGCCGCCGATCCCTTGATAGCCCTGCGCCGTGGCCAATGCCTGCGCGGCCTCGTCCTCGCTGCCGCGGCTGCCCCCGTTGTAGACCTCGACGATCCGGACGCCATCGGGGATGCCGCGCGTCTCGACGTGGGCGCACATCCCGACCCGGGTCCGGCCCGGGTGGCACGGCACCGCAACCGCGCCGTGGCGCTCGCTCTGCTCGAGCACGCGCGCCAGGGGCAACGCGATGTCCGTGAAGTCGAAGGCCCCGACGAGGGCGGGGGTGACGCCGAAGACGAGCACGTGCCCGTACTCGGTCTCGACCTCGCTGGCCTTCAGGATGGTCAGGTCGAACTCGCGCGCCAGCCCGCTGTAGTCGCTCGCGTCGTCGAACTGGCGGTGTTCGGTGAGCACGAAGCCGTCGATTGGGAGCTCCTTCTTCCGGATCCACTGACAGTAGTTCCGCACCTTGGCGCGGCCGTCGTCGGAGACGACCGAATGGCTGTGGAGATCGAGGATCACGACTGCGCCGCCGGGGAGACCGCGGTCCAGAGCGTCTCCACCCGGGCCGCGAGCGCGGCCTCGTCGCCGTCGTTGTCGATCACGCGGTCGGCCTTCGCCTTGCGCTCGTCATTGGAGAGCTGCGCGTCGATGCGGGCTTCTGCCTGGGCCGGCGTCATCCCGCTCCGCGCCACCGCGCGCTCCACCGCGGTCGCGCGATCGACCGCGGTCACCCAGACCTCGTCGACGAGCGATTCCCACCCGGCTTCGAGCAGTACCGCCGCCTCGAGCACCACGACGCCGACCCCGCCCGCCTCGCGGACCCGGGCGATCTCGGCCTCGGCCATCCGACGGATCTCGGGCCACACGATCGCGGTCAGGCGCGCGAGCGCCTCGGGCTTCCCGAACACCTGCTGGCCGAGCGCGGCGCGGTCGACGCGGCCGTCGGCAGCGACGACGCCCGCCCCGAACGCCTCGACCACCCCGGCATGGGCGGCCGTACCGGGCTCGTAGGCGCGGTGCCCGAGCACGTCTGCGTCGATCACATGGGCACCCAACGCGCCGAGCTGGCGCGCCACGGTGGACTTGCCGGACGCAATCCCGCCGGTGAGGCCGATGACGATCAAGTGGGCTCCTGTGCGCGCGCGTGCGCGGCGCGCGAGCCTAGCGCACTAGCCCGGGAGCTCGGCGCAGCAGTGTCCGCCGTCCACCACCAGGATGGAGCCCGTCATGTAGCTCGAGGCGTCCGAGGCCAGCAGCAGGAGCGGCCCGTCCAGGTCGGCGAACTCGCCGTAGCGCCGCATCGGGATCCCCTTCACGAACGCGGGCGAGCGCTCGCTCTCGAGCAGCACGCGGCTGACGTCGGTGAGGATGTAACCCGGAGCGAGCGCGTTCACGCGCAGGCCGTATTTGGCGCCCTCGAGCGCCATCACCTTGGTGGCCTGGACCAGGGCGGCCTTCGAGACCGCGTACGGGAACTGCCCCTTGATGGTCCGGAAGGCCGTGATCGAGGCGATGTTGATCACGTTGGCCTCGGCCTGCCCGCGCGCGACCAGGCGCTCGGTGTAGAGCTTGGTGGCGAGCCAGGCGCTCTTCACGTTGGTGTCGAGCACGCGGTCCCAGTCCTCCTCGTCGATGCCGGCGTAGGTCCGGGCACCGGCCTCGACGCCGGCGTTGTTCACCAGGACGTCGAGGCGGCCGCGCGTCTCGAAGGCCCGGTCGAGGAAGGCCTCGAGGCTGCTGCGGTCGAGCACGTCCAACGCCACCGCCTCGGCGCTTCCGCCCTGCTCGCGGATCTCGTCCGCACGCGCCTCGACCCGGTCCGAACGCCGTGCACCCAGGACCACGTGCGCGCCCGCCTTCGCGAGCACGCCGGCGAAGTGGTGTCCGAAACCGGACGACGCGCCGGTGATCGCCACCGACTTTCCATCGAGTCGAAACGGATCCAATTCCATATCCCCCGGAGGTTGGCGGGCTCCTAGGCTAGCGTTGCCCGTGAGCACCTGGAGGGACGACGGTGAGCCGCATCTTGATCACGGGCACGGGTCTGCTCACGCCGCAGGACGGGATCACGAACGACGAGCTGGTGGCGTCGCTCTCGGTCGCCGTCGAGGCGTGGAACCGCGAGAACGCGGACGCCATCGCGCGTGGCGAGGTCGAGGAACGCGACCTCCCCAGCGAGAGCTTCATCCGCAAGGCCTCGGGGATCGGCCACCGCTACGTGCTCGAGAAGAAGGGCGTGCTCGACCCGGGCCGCTTACGGCCGCACCTCCCGCTGCGGACCGAGGACGAGATCTCGATCCAGGCCGAGATGTGCGTCCACGCCGTCGGCGACGCGCTCGCACAGGCCGGACGCACCGGGTCCGACGTCGACGCCATCTTCCTGGGGGCGTCGAACATCCAGCGCGCGTACCCGGCCGTCGCGATCGAGGTGCAACACGCGCTCGGCGCGACGGGTTTCGCCTACGACATGAATGTCGCCTGTTCGTCGGCCACGTTCTCGATCCAGGCCGCGGTCGATGCGTTGCGCGCGGGCAGCGCCCGTTGCGCCGTCGTCGTGAACCCCGAGATCACCTCCGGGCACAACAACTTCGAACTGCGCGAGTTCCACTTCATCTTCGGCGACGCGTGCACGGCCGTGGTCCTGGAGCGGGAGGAGGACGCTCGCGCGGCGGAGTCCTGGGAGGTCGTGGGCACCAGGCTGGCGACGTCCTTCTCGAGCAACATCCGCAACGACTTCGGGTTCCTGAATGCGTCCGAGGACGGCGAACGTGCGCCCCACGAGCTGGTGTTCCGGCAGAAGGGGCGAGCGGTGTATCGCGAGGTCTGCCCGATGGTGGCCAGACACATGAAGGAACACCTCCGCGACCTGGGCATCGCCATCTCGGATGTGCGGCGCTTCTGGCTGCATCAGGCGAACCTCAAGATGAACCAGTGGATCGCGCGGGCACTGCTGGGCCGGGACCCCACGCCCGAAGAGGCGCCGGTGATCCTCGACGAGTACGCCAATACCAGCAGCGCGGGTTCGGTGATCGCGTTCCACAAGCACCGCGCCGACCTCGCGGTGGGCGACGTCGCCGTGCTCTGTTCGTTCGGTGCTGGCTATTCCGTGGGCAGCGTGGTGCTGCGGAAGGTGGCGGGCTGACGCATGGCCGGGGCGCCTAGCCTTGATCCGGCATTCCCGATGGGCCACGGAGGCGGCGAGGTCGACCGGCGAATGCCGGATCAGGGCTAGGAGACGACCCCCAGCTGGGAGTAGGCGGTGCCCAGGACCGCGGTGGAGTCGCCGCCCAGGAAGCGGTCGATCAGCTCCGCGTAGACCTGCTGGAACGCCACGTGGCTGGCCAGGTTCCCGTTCGCATCGAGGTCGGGGAGCGCGAACGAGGGCTGGGTGCCGTAGAGCCCGCCCTTCACGCGGGGACCCACGAGTGCCACGTTGCCGGCGGTGCCGTGGTCGGTCCCGCTGGCATTGGCCTCGGGGCGGCGGCCGAACTCGGTCCAGATCATCACGATCACGTCCTGGGGGTTCGTGAGGGATTGGAAGAACACCTCGAGCGACGCATCGAGGTCCGGGAAGAGCCGCTGATCGAGATCGGCCCGCTGGTTCTCGTGCGTGTCGTAGCTGCCGTGCAGCGTGCCGTAGACCCGGGTCCCGGTGAGGTTCGCCTCGATGAGCGCGGCGATGACCTTCAGGTTCCGCGTCAGCTCCGTTTCGGCGACCCCGGGCGGTGGGTAGACCGGGGCGAGATCGCGCGCGAGCTGCATGGCCGCGCTTCCCGTGCGGGCCGCCAGCGCTTCGAGCGTCGTGTCGGACGCCGGGAAGGACGCGGTCACGTCGTCGAGCGCGGCCACGAGCAGGCTCTCGAACGGGGCCCCGGCGACCCCGAGCGCATTCTCCATCGTGGCGGGCAGGCTCGTGGCCTGGCGCTTCGCACCGCCGCCGAACAGGATCGGGAGCCCGAACCCCACGGTCGAGAGCAGCAGCCCGTTATCGGGTTCGCCGTCCGCCCAGCGCGCCCAGACGCCGCTCGGCGGCCCGGCCGAGGCGTTCCGTCCCATCATCACGTGATCGACCTTGTCGAAGTGGCTGAGCGGGTCGAAGCCGGTCGAACCGATCAGGTCGACGCCGCGGACGAAGGCCACGTCGCCCGCCTGGTAACGGGCATGCAGGTTCGGAAGGGCCCCGTGCAGGCTGTTCTCGCCGCCGAGGGGGAGCGTCGTCGCGGGGTCGACCGCGAGGGGACCGCGGCGTGCCGCGTAGTCCGCGTGGAGCGAAGCCCCGGTCGGGACCAGCATGTGCGCGCCGTCGAGACCGCCGCCGAGGAAGAGCGAGACCAGGATCGTCTGCCCGGGCAGCAGCGGCGCCGCGTTCGCGGCATCGAGCCCGATCCAACCCGGCAGCACCGCGGCGCCGGCGCCGGCTCCCACGTACTGGAGGAAGCGGCGGCGGGAGAATTCGTACGACATGGGTCCTCCGGGCTCAGTTCGCCTGCAGCGTCGGCGAGAGGGCGACATAACGAAGCAGGTGGACGAGCTGGGCGTCCGCGCCGCCGCCGAGCGCGCGCACCTGGTCGAGCAGCTGGATCCCGCGCTCGCGGACCGGCGAACCCGGAGGCGGAGCCTCGCTGTTGCACGCGAGGAAGGCGGCGTCCACCGCCTGGGCAGAGCTGCCGCCGAGCCAGAACCACGGAAGGCCCGCGCCGGCCTGGATCACCGTCTGGGCCATCACCGCGGCCGAGAGCGCCTTCGCCTGGAAGCCCGGAGCGTGCACCCAATGGTCCTCGGGCCGCCGCCACCAGCCGAAGACGTTCGGCTGATGGAAGAGCTGCAGACCCATGTCGCTCATCGGGAGCTGCGTCGCGTCCCAACCGAGGTTCGCGAGGAAGACCGGCGGAATCCCGAGGCCGCGCAGCATCGACACCGTCCACTCGACCGGATTGCGGACCTTGCCCTCCCGGGCCCGCGGGCTCCAGAACTCGTCGTGCGAGAAGATCGCGAAGAGCAGTGGCCCGATCTGGAGCTGGCCGGAGCGCGTGGCCGCCACGGCGATCTCGTCCACGAGCGCCGCGTCGGGTCCGAAGTACGCGAAGTACTCCCACAGCAGGCGGGCCAGGGTCCGCGCGACGGTCATCCCCTCTCCCCGGCGCGGGTCGGCGATGTGGGCGATCAGGTCGCGGGTATCGGCCGCCGACGACGCACCGACCATGTCCCAGTTCGCGGTCACGCCGAGGAAGGTCTTCTGTCCGTCGTCGTGGAAGGGCTGGAAGAAGCGCGGCTCGAGGCGGTTGTCACTGACCGTGTGGCCGGTGCACGCCCGCGCGGCCGCGGCCACGTCGGCCTGGCTGAAGTGACC
>Ga0114931_10004250_pt1 | contig 17899 bp, 10 predicted proteins | sample 2SBtaG_FD_89579 | JGI IMG/M metagenome (GOLD analysis project Ga0114931, IMG submission 89579) | Deep subsurface microbial communities from Kolumbo volcano to uncover new lineages of life (NeLLi) - 2SBTROV14_V59a metaG | ecosystem: Environmental > Aquatic > Marine > Volcanic | place: Kolumbo...
GAGTCTTCTAACGGTATATATCCATATTTCAAGTAGGAATCGAGCGCGCGCCTGCCCATGCCGGCCACATATTCAGATTCTGAAGAAGGCAGCACCGTTGCATTTTTTTTCATCAGTGCATAAGCAGAGTCGGCATTAAAACCACGCACTCCCTTCAAATAAGCGTCGGCAATAACGGACAGCCCATGGTCTCCAATCATTTCTGAAGTATAATTATTCCAGGCTGGGAAAATTGGCAAAAAACCGCCTTCCTGTCCCTTCCGTATTAGCGAAGTGACCATATCACCAGCCCTGTCAGGTTCGAGCAATGTGATCAGCGGTTGCTCGGCCCTGTAGGTATCCCATAAGGAGAAATCGCCGTACTGTGTATACCCATCAGTCTTCTTTACAACATGATTCCCACCGAAGCTCACATATGAACCGTCAAAATCACTAATAACCCTGGGTAACTGGAATACATGATAAAGAGCTGAATAGAAAATATCCCTCTGCTCTTTATTTCCCCCGGATACTTCAATCTTAGCCATTTGATCATTCCATATCTGCTTAGTCTCATATCTTGTCTGATTGAAGCCCCAGGATGGAATTTCACTTTCGAGATTTTTCTCAGCCTCACTAATACTTGTAAACGAAGTACCTACTTTTATGTCAACCGCATCGTGTTGTCCCGTTGAAAATCTGACATACGCAATGGGCCTGTCATGGGATTCTGTCGAATCGTTCTCCGCATATCCATCGGGATTCCATATACCGTAATCATCAAAATGATGCCTGAACTGTATTGCAAAGTAACCTGAAAAACCGGCATGTTCGCCCCATCCCTGGTACATACGGTATACCGGATTGAATCCAACAATTTCATTTTTATCAGGGATTATACGAATATAACCGTCTCCGACCGTGTTTTTCCTGGTCGGTTCATAGCCGGCATTGGCGTCGATTATGACATATGAAGAATCTGATTCGGGAAATGTAAATCGCAAGAAACCTGCGCGAGAGGTTGCTGTCATTTCTGCGATGATATCGTAATCCTTCAGCCTGACCTTGTAATAGTAGGGCGTTGAAATTTCTTCTTTGTGAGTGTATGAGGATGCCCGATTCTGTGGAAAGCCATTTAAAGGACCAACGGTAGGCATTATAGTCATGCTTCCATAGTCTTGCGTAGCTCCTCCACTTAACCAGTGAGAGGCACGAAATCCCTGAATCACGGGATCATAATATCTGTATGGAGGAATGCCTTTTTTTTGAGGTGTGTTTGTTTGCGGCGTCCACTGCGTCATTCCAAAGGGAACACCAACATTGGGAGACACATTACCGTCCATGGTTGTTCCAATCATCGGATCGACAAAATCGACCAGATCGGAACCCTTTTGAATTTCATATGCACTGATTATCACAACCAGCAACACACCCATCAGACCGAAGACAATTTTCAAGGTTTCACCTGTTTAATGATTTCTCCCAAAAAGACAAAGATTTAACATAGCCGACCTGCTTCCAGGTAAATTAACGATGCTACTTATCTATTACCAGAGTCGAAATCACTTATTTATCTTAATATCGATCGGTTTATTATGATAAAGGTTAAGAGACACCAATCCGTTTTTTTCATCCCATTTGAATCGAGATCTGCGATTATTCACTCGCACATTTTTAGGTTTTTGAGATAATTTTACCTGCAGAATGACCGAACTTTGAATTGGATCAGCGTGAATTGACAGATCATTGTCATGCGTTTCTGCCTTAATCATCTTCACGTTATCATGATCATATCTATCAACATAAGAGAATGTTGTTCTTGAGCCGGAACCTCCCGGAACAACAGTAATCCGGATATTTGAATCCTCGTCTCTTTTCTTCCAGATCTTATCATTACCCTGGTAAATATTACCTGTTACATAAATAGAATTGGCTTTTATAAAAACAGGTATATCTCCAAGATCTTCCGTTATCCTGATCGTCTTATTGCCGTCATAGGTCTTTGACCAGTTATTGTAGTCATACCATTTTCCTTCTGGCAGATACACGCTCCTGGTATTTGTGGAGTCATAAATCGGTGCCACCAAAAAGGCGCTGCCAAATTCATACTCACTCCAGATGTCATACGTATTAGGATCATTTGGATATACATACGCCAGCGGCTTCATCAATACGCCGTTTTCTGCAGAAGTATTGGCAAGTGAGTAAATGTATGGCAACATTTCCATTCGATGTTCACACGCTGCCCTGAATATATCCTGCAATTGTTCTCCATACTTCCACGGTGGACGATCCTCACCTCTGCCTCCTGCATTATCGATCTTAACCTCGAACATCCCGCTCCATGAACTGAATTCCAACCATCTCGCGTATAATGCAGCAGGGATTCGACCACCAAGATATCCACCAGTATCTGAACCCCACATTGGGAAACCCATAAAACCTGTCCGAACGGCATTGGCAATGGAACTTGCCAGCCCGTCCCAGCTTGATCTTGAATCTCCACTCCATACCGCGCTTAGATATGGTTGGCTTCGCTGAAAGGCGGCACGAGCAAAATTAAACTCATCTTTTCCAAACGAATCCCGGAGAAACTTATCAATCGTTTTGGCATACAGGTATATGTATTTATTACGATGCTCTGGTTGCGGCGTACCGTCGTGCCAATGCGCCATTTCCGGGAAAGCCTCATCAGCTCGATCCATCTTGTGCCCGCGTACATTATATGCGTATTGGTTTTGAGTCAGCCGTTTCTCGAATTCATTCACACCTTTGGGATTCGTCAGATCGATGTATCCTTTATAATTCGGAAGAAGCGCCGGGAAATCACGATCAGCAAAAGTCATAGGACCTACCCAGGTCATGAACTGCAACCCGTATTTGTTGTTTATTTCCGATATCCATTGTTTTGGGTTTGCGAATTTACTGTTGAAATCCATCTTCGACCAGTCGTGAGCTCCGTTACTGTAAGGCCGATCCACAAACCAGCCAGTGAGTGGAATTTTTATATCTGTCATATGCCGGATATCTGCCAGGATCTCATCTTTTCCGCCGTCATTCTGATCACGCCAGACAATGGGCCCGCAAGCCCAAACCGGGATATACTTCGGACTCCCTATAATTTTATAGTACTCCTGCAACATCTGATCTCCATTTGCCCCCGGAAGTACATACCAGTCGAGTTTACCTGTATGATGATAGAGTTGTGTTTCACCTTGTTTGGCGAAACGGTATTTCCCCTCAGCAAATGTGTCAAAAAAGGAAGCGTATCCTCTGCTGCTCATATAAAAAGCCGACCAGACTGATGAGTAGTTTTCATGATACTGATTTCCATCACCATGCACATCGACATCAATGACATCGCCTCTTAGATCTGGTGATTTCCGGTTGTTAGGGTAGAGCCGCTCCAGCACACCAAAATAATGTTCATCATGATCGGCAAGATGAATAGTTACATTCTGAGACCACTTCGGATCTGCTGTAAAATGCAATCCATCTGGAAGCTTTGCTACGGTCAGATCAACTTCAAGTGGGTTTGTATTATCCTGGTATTTGGCCGTAGCCGGATAAACCAAACGAAGCTGATACCCGGAACTGGAGCTGTCGATAAGAGATACTGATGTCGGCTCTGTGAAGTTAAATGCGATGGCATTAACCGTAATTAGTAACTTGTTTCCGCTGGATATGTAGATCCTGCTATGAGTCACATGAAGATAGGTTGACGATTCTGCTGCCTGTCCTTTTGCAGACAGGATCGGAATCATCAAGAGTACAAGTAGTACATGAATACATTTCCTGTAAAATGCCGACATCATCTTTGGTTTCATTGTTGTTGTTTTAATGCAGATCAAATTTGGACTTCCAATAAGTTGGAATAACACACATCCATAGGATTTGGCAATCCGGGTTCAAAGCAAATCACACCTTCTCAACGCCCGATAAGGAACCGCCTTTTCAGTCGAAAAAACCATGTTCTTCAACTAACCAAACAAACTGGGATACCTGATTATCAGCTATATCCGGAGATCATTTCTCAAAGCAAGAAATACTTCTTTTCTCATATCCAATTATTACTTTAAGAATAATCATTTTCAATCAAGTGTAGATTTAATTGGCACTTTCAACCAACAGTATTGATCATATCCGCCCGTTCATCAATACATGTGTCAAAATCTATCTTTATGTTCACGGTAACACGAAATATTTTGTTAACTACCAAAAACAAAATTCCTCTGGAATATTGCTATGATTAGGATTTAAAGCAATTCTTATCTTTAGTGAGCTTTACAAATTATTTTGTCAGGCTTATTATATTCCTCGAAATTATGTTATCAGTAACATCACAGAAAAAGAAGGGTATCATGCCAGCTTTTATCACGAATGATTTTTTATTACAGAATGATACAGCTAAAACCTTATATAACAACTACGCAAAAGGGCTTCCAATAATCGATTACCACTGCCATATTCCGGTTAAGGACATAGCAAATGATACTCAGTTCAAAAACCTGACACACATTTGGTTGTACGGCGACCATTACAAATGGCGTGCTATGCGTACTGCCGGAGTCGATGAGAAATATATTACCGGAAGAGCCACAGACTGGGAAAAATTTCTCGAATGGGCAAAAGTCGTCCCGAAAACGCTTGGAAATCCCCTTTATCATTGGACCCACCTCGAGCTTCTGCGTTACTTCGGCATAGATGAGCTGCTCAATGAGAAAAGTGCTGAACGAGTTTGGAAACAGTGCAACGAGCTTTTGGCAAAACCTGAATTCTCAGCTCGTGGGATTATTAAGAAGATGAACGTAGAGGTCGTTTGCACGACCGATGATCCTGTCGACAACCTCGAATATCATCAACAACTTGCCGAGGATGCCTCATTTGATGTCAAGGTCCTGCCTGCATTCCGTCCCGACAAAGCTTTGGGGATTGGCAATCCGGGAGAGTATCAGAAATGGCTGGATAAACTATCTGATGCATCCGGTCTTTCCGTCAAAAGCTATGAAGATCTTCTCGCCGCTTTAAAACAGCGCCATGATTTCTTCCATGAACAAGGTTGTCGCCTATCAGACCATGGCATGGAGACGGTTTACGCCGAGGAATACACAGAGGGGGAAATCAACGATATTTTTTCGAAAGTATTGAACGGGAAATCTGTTGATGCACAACAGCAGAGAAAGTTCAACAGCGCAGTTCTCTACGAGATGGGAAAAATGGACCATGCAAAAGGCTGGGTTCAACAGTACCATCTGGGAGCTATTCGGAATAACAACTCAAGAATGTACCGGACGCTTGGTCCCGATACGGGTTTTGATTCCATGGGAGATTTCGACCAGTCACGTGCTTTATCTAAATTTCTGGATCGACTCGATACCAATGATCAGCTAACAAAGACAATCCTGTACAATGTTAATCCGGTACATAACGCTCTCTTTGCGACTATGATCGGCAATTTCCAGGACGGATCTGTACCCGGCAAGATGCAGTTTGGCAGTGCCTGGTGGTTCCTGGATCAAAAAGACGGCATCGAAGCTCAACTGCGAACATTGGCAAATATGGGATTACTCAGCCACTTTGTTGGGATGCTGACCGATTCCAGAAGCTTCCTGTCGTACCCGCGTCACGAATATTTTCGCCGGGTTCTGTGCAACATGATCGGAGAAGACATTGAAAAAGGATTAATCCCGGCGGACATGGAGTTGGTCGGTTCGATGATCAGTGATATCTGTCACAACAATGCAGAGGAGTATTTCGACTTTTAAGCGATCCGGCAAAATTACTGTATCTGTCAAACCTCAAAGGGTTTTGACAATATTCGATAGTTGCCGATCACTAACCAATCCAGAGGCTAAGTCTTCGTTTCCTCGATTCGCAAATCCTGTTAACACCCACAGGATTTGCGAATCACAAGGTGGCTCTTTACGATGACATCCTCAATGGTTTTTGATTTTCCTTCGATCATATCGATGAGAATCTGCGTGGCCCTCTTCCCTTCTTCATATGCAGGCTGATGGACTGTTGTCAACGGAGGATTAAGCAACTTATCCTGTTTATCATCAGAAAATCCTACCAGTGCGATATCTTCAGGAATCCTCAGCTCTTCATCATAAATTGCTTCCATGGCACCGAAAGCCGAGGAGTCGTTCACAGCAAATATAGCGCGGGGAAGTTCCTCCTCAGGCAGATTCAACAACTTTTTGGTGGCCTGATATCCGGTCTTTTCATCAAAGGCAGCTTCGACAATCCAGTTGTCATTTATTGGCAACTGATGTTCTTCCATTGCTCGCTTGAAACCCCGAAGACGTTCTGCGCCAATTGATACATTACCGGGACCACTGATATGCGCAATTTTCTTATATCCATGTTCTTCAATAAGATGAGACGTAATCAACCTTGCACATTCCTCATCATTCGTTCTAACGGAGCTCGCGGCCAACCCGGGCATCCAACGATCAAAAAATACAACGGGATAGTTTGACTCCAGCAATTCGTTATAATGCTTCAGGTCCTTTACATTCTGTGCAGACGAGATGAGTATTCCGTCAACCCGCTTGGAGACGAGCGATTCAATAACTTTTATTTCACGTGTCGCATCTTCTGATGAGTGCGTCAGAATTAATTGGTAATCTTTTTGATAGGCTATTTCTTCAATTCCACGGATTGCATCCGGAAAGAAAGAATGTGAAACTTTTGGAAGAACGACTCCAATAGTAAAGGTCCTTTTGGTGGTAAGACTGCGCGCGATATGATTTGGACGGTATCCCATACGTTTTGCTGTCTCAAGGACACGTTTTCGTGTGTTTTCATCTACATTTGACCGATTATTTAATGCTCTTGAAACGGTCATTGCCGAGATACCAAGCTCTCGTGCTATCTGTCGGATTGTAATGCGGTTATTCAATTTTTTGGATATTATTAATACACACTTAAGATTTTTTGTACAATGAAAAGAGGAGAATGGAACCGTTTCCTTAAAAATTCCTTCGTCCCGATTCAAAGCATGTTACAGTAACATAAGATCCCCTGATTTTCACCACCTCACCCATTAAACATCTGAGAACCTATATTTTTACAAATGAATGAAATTGAACGAAATATTACGTTTTATTTTCATTTCAGAATATTACTTTGGTCATATTAACGGTAACATATTAAAAATTCCACAGGTTGTGCCATGCAAAATCACAGATCTTATCTCACAAGCCTTTCGGCGCTGATTCTTATTGCGCTTTTTACCGCCTATTCCTCTTTTCCAGCTTTGATCATGAAACCAGATTCCACGAATCCAATGAATAAAAACGAAAGAATGGAATGGTGGCACAATGCTCGTTTTGGAATGTTCATTCACTGGGGAATATATGCTGTGCCTGCCCGTGGCGAGTGGTATATGACGAACGGTCATGTCCCGCGTAAGGAGTATGAAAAATATGCCAGCCAGTTTGATCCGGTAAGATTTAATGCTGATCAGTGGGTTAGTATTGCAAAAAAAGCAGGCATGAAGTATATGATTATTACCTCTAAACACCACGACGGCTTTGTCATGTTTAATACAAAAACAACCAACTATAACGTGGTTGATGACACACCATGGGGTAAAGATCCGATTAAAGCGTTAAGCCAGGCGTGCAGGAAACAAGGGATCAAATTTGGTGTTTACTACTCGATCATGGACTGGCATAGTCCGGACCAGATGGCTCATGACAATTCAGATCCGGAGCATCCAACGTACAATCCGACAAAAATACGGCCGGGAAAAAAGGACGACTATAAAACATATATGAAGACGCAGCTCAAGGAATTGATCACTCAATATCATCCTGCTGTGCTTTGGTTTGACGGTGAATGGCCCGACTGGTGGACCTACAATGACGGTAAAGACTTATACCAGTATCTCAGAAAAATGGATCCAAGTCTGATTATCAATAACCGGATTGGGAAACGCCCCGGTGGTATGAAGGGGATACAGATGAAGGATGCCGTTGGTGATTTTGGAACACCGGAACAGAACATTCCACCAAATGGTATTCCCGGAACCGACTGGGAGACATGCATGACGATCAATAACAATTGGGGATACAATAAAAATGACCACAATTTTAAATCAGACACAACTCTCATTCGCAACCTGATCGATATCGCTTCAAAGGGCGGTAATTATCTTTTGAATGTTGGACCGACGGCTGAGGGAATTATACCGCAACCGGAAGTTACGCGCCTTGACGAAATGGGAAAATGGATGGATGTAAATGGCCAGTCTATTTACGGCACTACAGCAAGTCCGTTTAAACAACAATTCTCTTGGGGACGTGTCACTTCGAAAACGGGGAAATTGTACCTGGAAGTTTTTTCATGGCCAACAGATGGCACGCTTACATTGCCCTCCATCGATGGGAAGATCACCGGTGCACGGCTCCTTGCAGATCCATCCCGAAGCGGAGTAACTGCTGAAAAGAAGCAAGGCCACATAACTGTAACTCTACCAGGAAGCGCCCCCGACGGAATCGCCTCCGTTGTAGAAATTGATATGAAGTAAGAGAAAAGTTGATAGTTGATAGATCGCGATTTCAAACAACTATCAACTATCAACTATCAAACTACATTTTAAACACTAACGATTCCCACGGTCTCATCTTAATCGAGGGACCGGAGAGATCCTGAATATCGGCGTAATTATCCATCAACAGATGGCGCGACATGCTGCTTATTTCAACGGGCGGTTTGAACGTAATTGTACTATCTGACATGTTGAGCAGTATCAGATACTGATCATCACCTTCAGATCGCGTATAAGCAAAAACGTCCGGATTATCACGGTCTATGACATTAAAATCGCCGTAAACGAGTGTTGGATGCTCGTGGCGCAATCGTATGATCCGCTTATAGTAATTGAACACGGAAGCTGAATCCTCGGCTTCAGCAGCTGCATTAATAACCGAATCATTCGGGTTGACCATAATCCATGGTTCTCCGGTTGTAAATCCTGCATTCTTCTGGTCGGTCCATTGCATGGGTGTTCGGGCATTATCCCGGCCAAATTTCCGCTGATTCTCCAGAAATGCATTCAAATCACCGCCTTGCGCTTTCACTTCATTGTATCCGTTAATGGTTGCGATATCCCGGAAGTCGTGGATCGTTTTGAAGGGCGCATTCGTCATTCCAAGTTCGTCACCCTGGTAGATATAGGGGGTTCCCCTCATCGTCATGAGCAGTGTAGCAAACAGCTTGGCCGACGGAACACGATATTCCTTGTCATTTCCAAAGCGGGAGACCACACGCGGCACATCGTGGTTTCCGAGAAAGATACTGTTCCATCCCTCACCTGCCAGTGCACTATCCCACCGAATAAAAACATTCTTGAACTGGGGTAAGGTCCAGCCCTTATTGTTACTCATGCTGCGGCTTCGGCCCAATCTCATTAATTCGAATTGGAATATCATGTCTAATTCATGACGATCCGGAGATACATACAACGGTGCCTCATCCAATTTTACACCCGAAGCCTCCCCTACTGTCATGATATCATATTTGCTAAGCACCCGGTGATTCATTTCTTTGAGATACTCGTGCTCATGTGGACCGTTTGCATAGAAGTGAGGAAAATCGCCATCAAAGTTTTGAGGAAATCCGGGCAACCCCTTTTTTTTCGAATAGAGAGAAACAACATCCATTCGGAAACCATCTATTCCCTTGTCGAGCCAATAACTCATCATTTTGAAAACACTATCTCTCACAGCCGAGTTGTCCCAGTTGAGATCTGGCTGTTCCACCGCAAACAGGTGCAGATAATACTGTCCTGTGGTTTTATCTAGTGTCCACGCACTTCCTCCAAAGTAGGATACCCAGTTGTTTGGCGGACCGCCATCCGGCGCCGGATCACGCCAGAAATAGAAATCGCGATATGGATTATCTCTTGATTGTCGTGATTCCCGGAACCAATGGTGCTGGTCGGACGTATGGTTGACAACAAGATCCATGATCAGCTTCATATTTCGCTGTTTAACACCGGATAACAGGCTGTCGAAATCAGCCATAGTTCCAAAATTCTTCATAATGTGGTAATAATCGCTGATATCATACCCGTTGTCGACATTCGGCGAACGATAAATGGGACACAACCATATAACATCAACTCCCAGATTCTTCAGATAATCAAGCTTCTGCTCAATACCTTTCAAATCGCCTATGCCGTCTCCATTGCTATCCTTGAAACTTCTTGGATACACTTCATAGACGACGGCTTCTTTCCACCACGCATGGGTCGAATACGGCTGTTCCATACTTTGCATACTACTTTTCTTGTTGTCCTGCTGACATCCCTGCCATAAGAATATTGCAACCAGCAGCAGAAACAGATGATTTGTTTTCATACATACCCTGATTTTAGATGAAAGGCTTATTCCCCACAAAGAACAATCAATATGAAGAAACGCTACTCACAATTAAAAAAAAGATCAATGTTATTAGTAACTCTTCATCATTAACAAAAAACATTCGCACTGTTTGATGTTGTCATCATCGAGTTAATCTTATCTCATTTCACAAATACTTTAACATATCCGTATCAAAACTCACATCGATACCTTCCGGATTCTGTATCCCGCTTGTAAGGTTATAAGTAACGAATATCTCTTTAGATAATGGATAGTAAAAAAGACCTCTATGACATGAATATAATTGTCAAATAGCCAATTATAACGTATTATTTCATAATCAATTTGTAGAGTTATTTCGTCTATTTAGGGCATGCTCTTATTTGCCTTACATAAGGTATGGGTCAATCCTTGTTGGGAAGGTAAGGGATCAGTATTATCTGTAATTCCATTAGTTAGTAACCTAAGATGCACACGAAATTAGCTTACAACTGATGAATTTTAAATAGAGTAAATAATTAGGTACAAGCGAATTAATGCCTCGAACAATTAATGCTATTGATTTTCGCCTCCTGAGTAAGGTTGCTTCTCTTTACTACCATCAGAATTACAGTCAGCTGGAGATCGCTAATAAATTAAGTTTATCGCGTCCTAAAGTCTCAAGGCTGCTTAAGGAGGCACGCGAGCGAGGTGTGGTTAGAATTACGGTCAACTACTCGGATAAGAACTATGTTAATCTTGAGGTTAAGCTTGAAGAGAAGTATCACCTTAAAGAGGTTGTTATCGTTGACATTGATTCGGATTCATATAATGATGAGAGTCCTTTTTTGAAGCGTCAAATGGGAGCCGAAGCTGCCAGTTATTTACAACGAATCATTACCAAAGGTGACATTTTAGGTGTAACCTGGGGTACGACTCTCCAGGAGATGGTAGAATCTATTCGTCCACAGCAGATAGAAGACTTGCACATTGTTCAGTTACTTGGCGGTGTTGGTCCCCCAGAAGCAAAAGCGCACGCAGCCGATCTTTCCCGGCGTCTCGCTCATTTATTTTACGGAAGTCTGACATTATTACCGGCCCCCGGAATAGCGAGTAATCCCGAGTCCAGGAAGGCACTCCTGTCTGATAATCAGGTAAAAGTTGCCTTTGATCTTTTTCCGAAAGTAACGAAAGCTTTTATTGGTATTGGTTCACTCTCAACCAATCCGGTTCTTGAGAGTGAAAACGGATTGGTTGATTCGGAAACAAGGGACAAGCTATTAGCGAATAAAGCAGTCGGCGATATTAGCCTGCGTTTCTTTGATAAAAAAGGGAAACCGGTTAATACCTCATTAGAGGAACGACTGATTGGAATTGATCTGGAGCAACTGAAAAAGATTAAGAATGTCGTTGCTATCGCTGGTGGCAAGACGAAGGTTGATGCAATAAAAGGCGCACTATCTGGTGGCTACATTGATGTGCTTATCACTGATATTATTACGGCAAATGCTCTTGTGGGTAAGTAACCGTATTTTTCCCGAAGACTGAATTAATGCCCAACGGATAGTTCAGGGTACTTAATCATGCCATTGATAAGCGGCCAATTGATTATCAGCCAATGGCTTCGTCTTTTTAAGCTTAAGAAAATCATCTGAAGTTATATCCTCAGCTTTTCTCATAAGAAAAGCTGCCCCCAAGGCTGTTGAGTCAGACAAATTTGCCGTATACACCTCTTTATCAGGAAACATGGTGGCCAGCAGTTGCATAAACATACGGTTATTGCTGAATCCACCCGTTACGATAACCTTGCGGATATCCTTGCCGTCAAGTGTTAATTGGATAGAATCGGCTTGAATGCTCACCAGGTCGATCATCAACTGATGATATGCTTCTTCATAGGAATCGAACGCGCTGATATCCCATGCAGCATCAGACGTCTGAGGGTATGGTCCTGATCCGCCGACAGTCTCAAGAATCAATTTATCATTGTTCTTTTCCCTGATCATCCTCTCCAATATGGAAACATCGAGAGAGAGGTCCTGCTCGTAAGACGAGACGCCAAATTGTTTCTTTAACTTCTCTTTTTGATGTTCATATTCCTTGCCTAACAGAAACCGGGATGCTCTAACCTGTTCTCCGTAAACGTTCATAAAATTCAGGCAATCCCTATTAAGCTCTTCGTTACTTAAAAGTGATTTGTTAAATGGATTCAAAGTGATGCTCCAGGTACCCGTCGATACAAGCAGGAACGGGTCATCCAGTGTCATCAGGTACGGTGCCAGCGACGCCGAGCTGTCATGTACGCCAACACCAGCAACAATTTGGTCGCCTTTGTAGTTGATCGATCGATGTTCTGTTGCAGATACAATAGGGGGCAACAACGGTTCCATTCCCTCCTGCTTCACCCACCGGTGATAGGTATTATTTCCAAAATCCCACATTGCAGTATGACAACCAATGCTCGTTAATTCTGAACAGAGGTATTTTGTGAATAGATAACTGGCATATTGTGGGAAGTGCAAAGAGTGGGCAATCTTCGAGAAAATCTCAGGCTTTTTATTTTTAAGCCAATATAACTGGAGCCCCGAATTCAGCATTCCAAGGGATGGCGAGGCGGTGGCTAACGAAAAGGCTTCTTTCCCTCCATATTTCGCATAGAACTCCTCAATCAGATCTTCCGGATAATTCTTCAGATAATCATACAAGGGTGTGACAACATTTCCCTGATTATCAATATGTACGAAACTGGCACCGTAGGTCGTGAAATTTACAGCTTTGATCGTAAATCGCTTATCACTGTGAATCTTTTCAAACGTCTCTTTCATCCACTCGGTTACAACCTGCAAATCATCGCATGGATCTCCGTCGTCGTCAACAGTTAACGGAATAGCAGCCTGGCTTCGATGAATAACATTGAAGGACTCATCAAACAACAAGAATTTTTTGTTTGTCTTCCCAATATCGAAGATGGCCGTTACGGGTACAGTGTTACTTGACATACTGATTTTAATAGGCTGCAATCATAAATTAATGTGAAACGGTTCAGGGTATAAGAATATGAATAATAAGGAAATAGGGTAAACGGTAGTGAGTTGTAACAACACCCATATTCCCTTACTTCCCTATTGCCCCATTGTCATATTCCTGAATTATAAACCGGTGGCGACTGTATGGCTGCCACGCACCTCTATCAGATGTTTCCTGCAGTTGAAGGCGCGATAGGCATCGATCGGATTTAGTGCCCCTCCGGCCCTTTTCCGGGCTTCTCGCACCAATGACCTAACATCTGTACGATAGACATCCTGAAGTAATTCTTGTGCCTTGACCACATCATTTGCCTCTTGGTAACCACGAAGTTCATCCCTGTCTACCAGCAAAGCCTGGGCATAGGCAATATTGATCGCCTCGACCGACTGCAATAAGTCTTCAAGTGGGTCTTTCACATTATGACTGGCATCGATCATCCAGGCCAAGGGCGGATTTTTCGAATCAGACGACTCCATACCATCCACGAGCTCGTTGAATATCAGGAACAACTGGAAGGGTTTGATGGCTCCGACCGTCAGGTCGTCATCACCATACTTTGAATCGTTAAAATGAAATCCACCCAGTTTTCCTTCCATAAGTAAGGTGGCTACAATTTGTTCGATGTTGGTGTTGGGAAGGTGATGCCCCAGATCGACCAGCGTATACGCCTTCGCCCCAAGCTTGTTTGCGAGCAGAAAGGATGTTCCCCAGTCCTGGATGACCGTCGAATAGAAATTAGGCTCATATGGTTTGTATTCGATATAAACCTTCCAGTCGGACGGCAAATGGTCATAAATCTCCTGAAGCGATTCCAGGGTTCGCTGAAAAGCTCTTTTGAAATGGCTTTGACCGGGAAAGCAGGATCCGTCGGCCAGCCATACGGTCAACGCTTTCGAGCCAAGCGCCACACCATAATCGATGACTTCCTTGTTATGTGCAATCGCCTGTTTTCTCACATTACGATCCACATGCGAGAGTGAGCCAAATTTGTATGAGTATTCCTGGTCCTTCTGATCCTGGAACGTGTTTGAATTAACAGCATCAAAGCGTAACCCATGTGAACTAGCCAGTTCTCTGACACGATCATTGTCATCGGGAATATCCCAGGGAATATGAAGCGAAATGGAATCACATGATGCGGACAGGGCGTGTAAAAGTCCCACATCTTCGATCTTCTCGTCCAGGTTCCCCGGCTCTCCTCCTGTTGGGAAACGCCCGAACCTTGTTCCACCAGAACCCAAAGCCCAACTGGGAATTGCTATCTGTAATTCATTGATTTTCGAAATGAGCTGCTCAATATCGAAGCCCTTCCCGATGAGCTTGTTAGAGAGGAAGGAAAACTCATCTTTATGATTCTGCTCTAACGATTTGTTTTGATCTGCAATCTGCTGTTGTTCAAGTTTCATCACTAACTATAGTCTTGAGTCATGAGTCTTGAGCAGTGAGAGCTGAACAGTATCCACTATTTCATACACTTAACCAAGCCCCTGACTTTTTATAATTTCTGATAACTAATTACTGAGTGTCAGTAACCGTTGATTGACCTTTATTTTTTTTGCCGACCCATAATGGAGCGGTAATGAACCACAACACGGTTCCCGCAAACATAAGTTGCTTATGGGTATGCAGGGATATCACCCCGTTAAATACCAGGAATGAGGGTATAACGGTTAACCCCAGACCGATCATCGATAAAATAATATATACTGTTCGAAGTGGTGATTTCATAATATTGGGTCTGTTATTTATTAAGTAACCGTATTTTATTGACCGAGGCAAGGGGGAAGCCCCCATGAGTTATCTCATGAAGGCTTCGATTATACCACCGTCGACCGGTATGATATGACCGGTCGTGTTCTCCAATCTTGAACTTAACAACAGGTACAATGCCTCGACCTGCTGCTCCAGGGTTATAGGACGGTGGGTTAACGTTCGTTTCGCATAGAATTCCATGAGGTGATCTCGAAGTGTTTCCGTGTCGTCATCCTCACTAAATTCGATACCGTACTTCGTTAATGAAGCAATCACGCGATCACGCGGAAACATGCCGCTTCCTTCGACAACCGTGGCAGGTGCAACTCCATTAATCCGGACCAGCGGCGCATATTCAATAGCCATTTCACGAATCAGATGATTGGCGGCGGCTTTACTGGTATCGTAAGCCAGGCTTCCTTTCTTGGCAACGACACCATTTACACTGGTTGTTATCACCATGCTTCCACTGAGATTTTGTTTTTGCCAGAGACTTCTTGTCTCATCCGCTATCAAATAGCTGCCTTTAACATTCACGGAAAAGCTCTTGTCCCAGTCCCCGTCTTTAACCTTGCCGTTTCCGCCGGGAGTTGCATAAATCCCCGCCGTGACGACGATATTATCCAGTCCTCCGTAAGCAAGCACGATTTGACGAAGTGCCTTTCTGATAGATTTCCGGTCGGTAATATCACAGCCCAAACCAATGACATCACCCGATCCGCTGATGCCCGAACCGGCTACGCCAATACCCATACCGACCTGACCAAGTACTTCATCCGCTGTTTGTCTGGCGGCATTTTCATTTAGGTCAACAGCTGCAACAGTAGCACCCTCTTTAATAAAACGAGGTACGGCTGCTTTACCGATGCCGCTGCCGGCACCAATTACGGCCACGATGTTACGGGAAAGTTCTTTTTCAGGAGGCATTCTTTTCAGTTTTGCTTCCTCCAAAGCCCAGTATTCGATATCGAAAGCTTCTTGTTTAGGAAGAGCTGTGTATTTGCCAACGGACTCCGCCCCTCTCATGACACCAATAGCTGCGTTGTAGAACTCCGCAGTGACACGTGATTCGCTTTTATTCTTTCCCCAGGTGATCATTCCGATACCCGGAACAAGAATCACTGAAGGGTTCGGATTTCTGATGGCAGGCGAACCTTCGCGTTTGTGATTGTCATAATATGCCTGATAATCTTTACGATATTGATCCAGACCGGAAGTTATCCGTTCTTTCAGGACATCGACAGAACCCTCTTGTGGATTCCAGTCGACGTATAATGGTTTGATCTTGGTACGCAGGAAGTGATCAGGACATGATGTGCCTAATTCAGCCAGTCGTTCAGCATCGTTTGAATTGATAAACTCCAAGACAACATCATCATGCTGAACGGTACCAATCAAGCGCTTATCCTGACTAATTTGACCTCGGATAGACGGCAAGATATCGAACAAGATCTCATCCCTTTTTTCCTGTGGAAGAGACTGATATTTTGCGCCGCCAAAAGTATCATCACCCTTTTCGTGTTTGGCAAGATATTCGGCAGCTTTATTGATCAGTTCAAGACTGGTCAGATAACATTCCTTGTCATCATTTGCCCAGTTTATCAGTCCGTGACCACCAAGAATGATACCACGAATGCCCGGGTTCTTTTTGACCTCTTCCTGAAGCTTAAGGCCCAGCTCAAAACCGGGGCGCAGCCAGTCGACCCATACGACCTCATCACCATAAATTTCCTTGGTCAGTTTTTTCCCGTTATCAGCCGTAGCAATGGCGATACACGGAACCGGGTGCGTATGATCGACGTATTTATACGGAATGAAACTGTGAAGCGGTGTGTCAATCGATGGAGCTCTCGGATTCAGGTTGAATGTACAGTGGGGATAATAACCCACCATTTTGTCCTCGGCAGGTGTTTTGGGTCCTTTTTGATCGAAGCTGCCATAAACATCCTGGAGTTTAAGCAGCTTTTGCTGGTATAAAGAAGCAAAATTTGGTCGTTTTGCCGTTCGTAAATCACCACCGGATCCCTTTACCCAAAGGACCTCTACTTCTTCATCAGTAACAGGGTCTTTTTCTACAATTTTACTGGACGTATTTCCTCCGCCCGTATTATTAATGTAGGAATCACTGCCAATCAGATTGGATCTGTAAACCAAACGATCCTGCAGATCAAGCCCCTTTACCTTATCATCGTCCCATTGACTGTCTACTTTTCTAAAATACATAATGTTCTATCTTCAGTTTTAACAATTAAGAATACTTTCCCGGGTGTCTTTTTTCATTGATTTCAGCTGATTGCTGTTTGAGCAACTGTTTCTTCAGCACCCATATATTTTTTCTGAAATACATAGCTCAGACCCACATAAAGAATTGCGGCAATAAACCAACCCGGCAGGCTCAGGAAAAAGATCTCGATGCCACCAAACAGGTTGAGAAACAGGCAAAGGGTCAGCGTCACAAACCATGTCAATCCAGCGGCCCAGTTGAATCTCAGGTGCATCATTTCGGCCAGATTGCTTTTGAGTCCCAGTTTTGGGAAAAGGAACACATCCAGAAGAATGACGACCCCCATCGGCATCAAGATCAGACCATACAAAGCCACGAAATCAAGAAGCTTCATGACCAGTGCAGGGAACAGAGCGGCAATGCTGGTAACCAGACCTGTAAACAAGGTTACTTTCCAGCGTTTCCAGTTTGGCGTCACCGATTGGAAAGCAAGCCCGGCACGGTAGATCGTAGGATTAGCCGTTGTCAAGCCGGCGATAATCACACAGATAGCTCCTGCAAAACC